>JADMIO011298017.1_pt1 | contig 48043 bp, 44 predicted proteins | sample 8958161 | NCBI WGS metagenome assembly JADMIO01 (sample SAMN16585339, study PRJNA669376) | soil metagenome | isolation source: Crop rotation soil | place: USA: Cullars Rotation, Alabama | collected 2011
CGCGACAACTTGTCCACGTGGAATTCTAAGCTTAGGATCCCAATGTGCTGGAAAGTCCGGGCTTTCCGTGTATTTAGCGGATTATGTCCTACACGGAATCCCTGAAGGAGCTGACGCGCCGCGAAGAATTGGCCGAGGCGGGGGGCGGGGCCGAACGGATCGCCAAGCAGCACGCCGCGGGAAAGCTGACCGCGCGCGAGCGGCTCGAGCTGCTTCTTGATCCCGGCAGCTTCGTCGAGCTGGATCCGTTTGTGGTCCATCGCTGCCATGACTTCGAGATGCAGGGGCAGAAATATCAGGGCGACGGCGTGGTCACGGGCTTTGGCACCGTGGGTGGGCGGACGATCTACGTCTTTTCCCAGGACTTCACCGTTTTCGGCGGCAGCCTCTCCGGGGCGCACGCGGCGAAGGTCTGCAAGATCATGGATCTCGCGCTCAAGGCGGGCGCGCCGGTCATCGGGCTCAACGACTCGGGCGGAGCCCGGATCCAGGAAGGGGTCGAGAGCCTGGGGGGCTATGCCGAGATCTTCTGGCGCAACACCCAGGCCAGCGGGGTGATCCCTCAGATCAGCGTGGTGCTCGGTCCCTGCGCCGGGGGCGCGGTTTACAGCCCGGCGATCACGGACTTCATCTTCATGGTGGACCAGACCTCCTATATGTTCGTCACCGGGCCCGAGGTGATCAAGACAGTCACCCACGAGGACGTCACCAAGGAGGACCTGGGCGGCGCCGAGACCCATATGGAAAAAAGCGGGGTCTGCCATTTCGTGCTGCCCAACGAGAAGGCCTGCCTCCAGGCCGTCCGCAAGCTTTTGAGCTTCATTCCGGCCAATAACCTCGATGATCCGCCGCTGGCCGTGAGCCCCGAGGACCCGCCCGATCGCCGCTGTGATGCGATTACCCGGACGCTGCCCGACAGCCCCAACAAGCCTTACGATATGCGGCACATCATCCGCGACGTGGTGGATGGCGGCGAGTACTTCGAGGTGCACGAGAATTACGCCCGCAATATCGTCGTGGGCTTCGCCCGGCTCGGAGGAAGGAGCGTCGGAGTGATCGGGAACCAGCCCGCGCATCTGGCGGGGTGCCTCGATATCGACGCTTCGCTTAAAGGGGCGCGATTCGTCAGATTCTGTGACGCATTCAACATCCCGCTCGTGACCTTCGTCGATGTCCCGGGGTTCCTGCCCGGCACCGCGCAGGAATATGGCGGGATCATCAAGCACGGGGCAAAGCTTTTGTATGCGTATTCGGAAGCCACCGTGCCCAAGCTCGCGGTGATCACCCGCAAAGCTTACGGCGGCGCGTATGACGTGATGTCCTCGAAGCATATCCGGGCGGATTACAATTTCGCATATCCTACGGCGGAGATCGCGGTCATGGGTCCCGAGGGCGCGATCAATATTCTTTATAGAAAAGAGGTCGCCGCGGCGGAGAAGTCCGGAAAGCTCGCCCAGGAGCGGGCGCGGCTCGTCGAGCAGTACCGGAATACCTTCGCCAATCCATACAAGGCCGCCGAGCTGGGATATATCGACCAGGTCATCCGGCCCGAGGACACCCGGCGGATCCTGATCCAGAGCCTGCGCTCGGTGGCCGCCAAGCGCGAGCGCGGCCCTTCGCGCAAGCACGGGAACATACCGCTATGAAGAAGCGAGCCCCCGTCCTGATCGCCAACCGCGGGGAGATCGCGATCCGGATCGCGAGGACCTGCCGGGCGCTGGGCTTTCCGGTGGTGGCGGTGTACTCGGAGGCGGATCGGTTCGCCGAGCATCTCAAGCATGCGGACCAGGCTTACCTGATCGGGGGCGCGGCGCCCAAGGACAGCTATCTCAACGTCGAGCGCATCCTGGAGGCCGCGCGCGCTTCCGGCGCCCGGTATGTCCATCCGGGCTATGGCTTTCTGAGCGAACGCCCGCATTTCGTCGAGGCTTGCGAGAAGGCGGGGCTTGTTTTCGTAGGCCCTTCGGCGGAAAGCATGCGGCTGATGGGCGACAAGATCCAGGCCCGGCAGACGGTGGACCGGCTCAAGGTGCCTCGCGTGCCGGGAAGCGCGGGGGTGGTGAGAAGCGGGGAGGAGGCCGCCGCGATCGCCCGGCAGATCGGCTATCCGGTGCTGCTCAAGGCGGCCGCCGGCGGAGGCGGCAAGGGCATGCGCCGGGTGGATGCGGAATCTGAGATCAAGAGCGCCTTTGAAGGCGCGAGCCGCGAGGCGCTGGGGGCGTTCGGCGACGGCTCGATGTACGTCGAGAAATATATTCTCGAGCCCCATCACGTGGAGATCCAGGTCTTCGGCGACGGCCGCGGCCGGGCGATCCATCTGGGCGAGCGGGAGTGCTCGATCCAGCGCCGGCACCAGAAGGTCTGGGAGGAGTCGCCTTCGCCGATCCTGAACCGTCATCCCAAGACCCGGCCGGCGATGTTCGAGGCCGCGGTCCGGGTCGCCGAGAGCGTGAAGTACGCGGGTGCCGGGACCTTCGAGTTCATCGTCGATGGCCAGGGGAATTTTTATTTCCTGGAGATGAATACCCGGCTTCAGGTCGAGCATCCGGTGACCGAGTGGGTGACCGGGGTGGACCTGGTGGCCTGGCAGCTCCTGCTCGCGGCAGGCGAGCTCGATTGGCCCGCCACTCCCGAGCGCACGGGAAGCGCGATCGAGGTCCGGCTTTACGCAGAGGACCCGAAAACGTTTCTGCCCGCGCCCGGTCCCGTGGGCGCGATCGAGATGCCGAGCGGCGCCTTTGTCCGGGCGGACTCCGCCCTGACGGGGCCGGGTGAGGTGAGCCTGCATTACGATCCGATGATCGCCAAGGTTTCGGTGTGGGCGCCGACCCGCGCGCAGGCGATCGACCGGTTGAGGGTCGCCCTGGACGAGACCCGGGTCGAGCCGCCCAAGCGCCCGGATGGAGCTCCGCGCGGATCGCTCCGGACCAACCTTTCCTTTCTGCGGAGGCTGACCCGCAATGCCGATGTCATCGTGGGCGACACGACGACCGATCTGATCCCGAAGAATCCCGAGCTCACCGCCGACGATCCGGGAGCGCGCGAGCCTTCGCTCGAGGCGGCGATCGCGCTTTCGCTCGCCCAGCTGCTGCAGGAGAGCGCGGGCACGACGGCGCCAGGTGAGGCCCGGAGCGGATCGGCCTGGCAGTGGCTAGGCCGACGGGAGGGAGCACGGCTATGAGCGAGATCAGCGGCAAGGTCGGGCGGCACGAGCTCCACTGGAAGACCGCGCCCCACGGCGCCTCGGGCGTGGCGCAGCTCCAGGTGGGGCCCGCGGGCAAGCCTGTAGAGGTCCGCTGGCGGCGTGACCCGGATGGCATCTGGATCGAGCTACCGCACGGGACTTTCGGTTTTGACATCACGGCCGAGCTCGATGAGCAGGATCAGCGGGTTTATTCCGTGCGGCAGCGGATGAGCGCGGCCCGCTGGAGCGGGATCGCTTTCCGGCGGGCGGGTGAGCAGAGCGCGACCGAGGGAGCGTCCGGCGCGAAGAAGGCGGTGCGCATTCGGGCCCAGATGCCGGGCAAGATCATCCGCGTCCTGGTCAAGCCGGGTCAGTCGGTGGAGAAGGATCAGCCGCTTCTGGTGATGGAAGCGATGAAAATGGAAAACGAGATTCGCGCCCCGGGCGCCGGGAAGCTGAGCCAGGTCAAGGTCAACGAGGGCCAGGCGGTCGAGACGGGCGCCGATCTCTGCCTGATGGAGTGAGGGGAGGGAAGGATGGCCGAGCCCAAAGTGCCGCCTCAAGTGCCGATGACCCCCGAAACCCGCTCATCGATCCCGGTCCGGGAGACTTACTGGCCGGAGGATGCGTCGGCGGAGCTACGGAGCGAGGCGGGCGCCCGCGGGCTTCTGGGCGAGCCCGGGAAATTCCCCTTCACCCGGGGCGTGCAGAAGGACATGTACCGCGGCCGGCTCTGGACCATGCGGCAGTATGCGGGCTTCGGCACGGCCGAGGAGTCCAACCGGCGCTACCATTATCTGCTTTCCCAGGGCACGATGGGGCTTTCGGTCGCTTTTGATCTTCCCACCCAGCTGGGCTACGACCCGGATCATCCGCGGTCCAAGGGCGAAGTGGGGAAAGTGGGCGTCTCGGTCTCGAATCTCGACGATATGCGGATTCTTTTCCGGGGCATCGACCTCGCGAAGGTTTCCACCTCGATGACCATCAACGCGACGGCCGGCATCCTGCTGGCGCTCTATGTCGCGGTCGCGGAGGAGCAGGGCGCGAAGGTCAGCGATCTGCGGGGCACGGTCCAGAACGACGTGCTCAAGGAGTACGTGGCCCGGGGCAATTATATCTACCCGCCCGAGGGCGCGCTCCGGATCACCACCGATATGTTCGCCTGGTGCGCGAAGCACACGCCCAAGTGGAACCCCATCAGCATCTCGGGCTACCATATCCGCGAGGCGGGCTCGACGGCGGTCCAGGAGCTGGCGTTCACCTTCGCCAATGCCATCGCCTATACCGAGGCCGCGATCAAAAAGGGCCTCCAGGTCGACGAGTTCGCGGGCCAGCTTTCGTTCTTCTTCAACGTGCATAACGATTTTTTCGAGGAGATCGCCAAGTTCCGCGCCGCCCGGCGGATCTGGGCCCGGATAATGAAAGAGCGCTTCGGCGCGAAGGACCCGCGGAGCATGATGGTGCGGTTCCATTCGCAGACGGCCGGATCCTCGCTCACCGCCCAGCAGCCTCAGAACAACGTGGTGAGGGTGACCCTGCAGGCGCTGGCCGCGGTGCTGGGCGGCACCCAGTCGCTGCATACCAACTCGCTGGACGAGGCGCTGGCCCTTCCCACCGAAGCCTCGGCGCGCCTGGCGCTACGGACTCAGCAGGTGATTGCCTGCGAGAGCAACGTGACCCAGACCGTGGACCCGCTGGCCGGGAGCTGGTTCATCGAGTCGCTCACGGCCGAGCTCGAGAAGCGGGCCTTCGCCTATATTGAGGAGATCGATCGGCGCGGCGGGACCATCCAGTGCATCGAGACCGGCTTTATCCAGACGGAGATCTCCAACGCGGCCTATGCCGACCAGAAAAAGATCGACCAGGGCGAGCTCAAGGTGGTGGGGGTGAACTGCTTCCGGGACGAGGGCGAGCCCGAAGCCGCGACCGAGATCCTGCGGGTGCCGCCCGAGCTGGAGCAGAGCGCCGTGGAGCGGGCGCGGGCATACCGGGCAAGGCGGAACGCGGGTGCCACGCGCGATGCCCTGCAGGCGCTACGGGACGGAATCGGGTCGGGGGCGAATCTTCAGGAGCGGATCCTCGGAGCGGTCCGGGCCGGCGCGACTTTGGGGGAAATTTCGGACACGATGCGGGGGGTTTTTGGGTTGTATCGGGAGTACTCTGGGTTTTGAACTCCTCTGTATCTGTTTCCGTTGCCATTCCCGGTCTCCTGCCTTCTGAAGATCAGGTAAACCTGCCATTCTGGGTAATTTCTGTGATCGGCAGGTAACGATCAGATCTGGCCATGCTTCGTTTTCAGAGCTTCCGAAGGCCGAGGTTTTCCGGAACAGCAGCAGAAATCGGAACCAGAGTACGATCCCCCCAAAAGAGGAGAATCAATTCACCACCACTCCCTCAAACCCCGCTTCCCGCGAAGCGCTCAACGCCATCCCCGGCTCGCGCCGCATGACCGAGCTCACCCATTTTTCCCCGTTCCACCTCAACTCGACTGCTTTTTCGGTGCGCATCCCGTGCTCCAGCGTTCCCGGGAAGCTCAGCTCCAGCCGGCCTCCGCGCTCGGCGGCGAGCTCCACCGCGCGGATCGTGCCGAACTCACCGGATCGGCCCGCGAAGGCACCGGGCGGCGACTGGATCTCGACTCCGCGAGCCAGCTCCTCGACCGTCCAGCTCTGCGCGGTCGGGCCCAGCCCCAGGAAATGGATCCGCGCGACCCGGCGACGGCCGTCCAGCGTGGCCACGAGCTGATAGCCCACCCCCGGCGCGAGATCCGAGCCGAGCTGCAGCAGCATGACGACCGAGGGATCGGGCACCGCGCGCGAATCGCTTTGCGGACTGCGAACAGGAGCCGGCATGCCGGGAAGGTGGCAGGCCAGGACGATCGGGATGGCGACCAGCGGATTCACCAGCCAGAAGACAGATTTTCTGAAGTGCCTGGTCAACATCGGTACTGCCCTCGCTTCCGGCGCACCTTACAAGCAAGACTCCGGCCAGGCGGCCATCCGGCAATGTCGAATGGTTCCCGGTGGGTATTTATTAAATGACATCAATATAGTGTGTAAGCTCTGACCGGTTGCCTGCCGGTCCGTCAGGTCATCGCCCCTGGACATGAGGAGGGGTCGGGAGAATCACCGGGATGGCCATCAATCCGACGCATTCCCTGTCGACTTAAGGATTTCAGGGCTTCCAGCTTTTTTTGGTGGGGTGAAACTTGCACATCCTTCAGGCCAGGGTTGTCGGAAGAACGGCAATCCGCACGGCATTTATTGTGCCCCGCAGGGAGAGCCCAGATCCATGCCGGCTGAACAGCCGCTCATTGACGCCCGGGAAGAGCCTCAGTCGCTTCAGACAATCGTGCGGAAGCTTCGCACTCTGGTCGGAAATATTCCCCAGATCATCTGGATCCGCCATCCGGATGGCACCCTGGAGTTCCTGGGCGATCAGATCACGCGATTCCTCGGGCTTCCGGCGCCGCGGGACGCCGCGGCCCTGGCCCAGCTGGTTCATCCGGAGGATCGGGAGCGCTATCTGTCGGCCTGGGATCGCGCCCTCCGGAGCAACTCCGGCTTCGAGGCGGAATACCGCTTTCAGGAAAAAAGCGGGAACTGCCGCCATTTCATCAGCCGCGCCACGCCGATCGAGGGCGAAAAGGAGGGAGGGTGGCAGTGGCTCGGGACCTGCACCGATATCACCCAGCAGAAGAGGAACGAGGAGCGATACCGCTTCCTGGTCCGGGCGGCGGAGGAGATGGGCTCGACGCTGGACTATCCGAGCATCATGAAAAGGATAGCCCAGCTCGCCATTTCGTTCGGGACAACGGACTTCTGCTTCATCCTGCTGAAGGAACGGAATGGGTTTCCATTGCCGGTCGCCGCGTCCAGCCAGGATCCCGCGGTGCGGACGCTGGTGGAGGAATTTCAGGGCAGTGGCTATTATCCCCGGCGCCAGGGGAAATCCAGCATCTATCAGACGCTGCAGAGCGGGCGGAGCATCCTCGTTCCGGAGGTCACGGACGAATGGCTTCGGAGCATCGCCATCGATGACCGGCACTATGCGCTGCTTAAGCGCTTTCAGGCACGCTCGCTGCTGAATGTCGCGCTCCGTTTCCGGGACACCATCCACGGAGCCATGTGCCTGATTTCCTCGAAGGCCGGGCGGAGGTACGACCTGGACGACCTCCATTTCTTCGAGCTGCTGGGCAGCCGCGCGGGCATGGCCATCGAGAACGCGAAGCTCTACCGTCAGGCCCGGCAGGCGGCCGGGCTGCGGGACGAGTTTCTCTCCGTGGTCACGCACGACTTGAAGAACCCGCTGAGCTCGATCCTGGCCAATGCCCGCATGCTGAAGCAGTGGGCCCAGGGCAGCCCCGGGGGAGAGAAGGCCGTGAAGCACTCCGAGCTGATCGAGAGCTCGGCCCATCAGATGCTGCGGCTGGTGCGCGATCTGCTGGACTTCTCCCGGATCGACCAGAACCGGATGGAATACGTCCTGGCGCCTGTTGACGCGGGAAAGCTGCTCCGGGAGGCGGTGGAGCTCATCGAGCCCCTGGCGCGGCAGAAAGGGGTCCGGCTTGAGAGCGGCCTGCCCGACCGGGAAATCGCGCTGATATGCGACCGGCAGCGGATCCTGCAGGTGCTTTCCAATATCCTGGGCAATGCCATCAAGTTCACGCCGGAAAGAGGGTCGGTCACGACGGTGGTTGCGGCAATCGGGGACGAGGTCGTCTTCACGGTGAAGGACACGGGCCGGGGGATCGCCCGCGAGAACATTCCGCGGATCTTTGACCGGTTCTGGCAGGCCAGGGAAGCCGCCCAGCTGGGCACCGGGCTCGGGCTGACGATCTCGAAGGCGATCGTGGAGGCTCATCACGGAAGCATTTCCGTCGAGAGCGAGCTGGGCAAAGGCAGTTTTTTCACGATCCGGATCCCGGCGCAGGCGAGAGCAAGGCGCGCGGCCTGAGCAGCTATCATCTGTCATGTCGTGGTGCATGAGACGCCCTGCCTCCCCATTTTCAGATGGAATTTGCCCGACGATTATTTTACGCCAGTTTACATGACCAAGACCTTCGACACGGAAGAGATCATGCTCCGCTTTGACCGCTACCAGGCCCGGGTGGCCCCCGCGGGCGCTGCGTTGCGCGGTCTGGCCTGGCGCGATCGGCAAGGCCGGTCAACCGACCTGATCTGGGGCTACTCAGGGCAGCAGAGCAAGCGGGCCGGCCAGGGCGATGTGCTGATGCCTTTTCCAAGCCGGCTTCGCGACGGGCGCTACCGTTTCGGAGACCGGGAGCTCCAGCTCGAGTGCAACGATAAGGAAGGCCATTCGGCGATCCACGGCTTTCTGCGCGCCAAGCGCTGGGATATCGTCGAGAGCCGGCCCACGGTGGCCCGATTCGAGACCCGTATCCGGCCGGGCGAGCGGCCGGGTTATCCCTTCTCGCTTTTCGTGACTTTGAGCTACGAGCTTTCGCCCGAGGGCCTGACCTGCCGGTTCGCGGCCCGGAACGAGGGTTCGGATCCGGCGCCCTTCGGCGCGGGCTTTCATCCTTACTTCACGGTGGGCGCTTCCCGGGTGGATCATTGCGAGGCGCGCATCCCCGCCGCCCGGATCATCGAGCTGGGCCCGGGCTTCGTGCCCACCGGCCGCATCCTTCCCGTCCGCGACGCCGGCGTTGATTTCCGCGCGTTCCAGCCGGTGGGCCCGCGGCGGCTCAATCACTGCTTCGCCGAGCTGCTTCGGGATCCGGACGGGATGGCGCGCGCTTATCTGCGCAATCCCGCGACCGGCTTCGAGGCCTGCGTCTGGATGGATCAGAGCTTCCGCTACATCGTCGCCTACACGGGCGATGCCATCGAGCCGCCCTGGAAAAGGCAGTCGCTGGCGATCGAGCCCATGACGTGCGCGACGGACGCGTTCAACCGCCCGGAGCTGGGGCTCATCACGCTTCGGCCGGACGAGAGGTGCCAGGGAAGCTTCGGGATCTCGGCCCTCAGCCGGATGCCGTGATGGCCGAGGCGATCTTCGCCACGCCGTTTTACTTTGTCCGTCCCACCGAGTGCGGGGCAGGCGAACCGGGGGAAGACCCGGGGCTTACGCCCGAGGGGCTGAGGCAGGCGCGGAAGCTGGCCCGCCGGTTCGCGAAGAACCCGTTCGGGATCCGGGGGATATTCTGCAGCCCCCGGCTCCGCGCCATCCAGATGGCGGACGTGATCCATGACGTGCTGCCCGTGAAGCTGCGGGTGCTGGGAGGGCTGGCGGAGAGCGGGGATCCGCAGGCGGTAGGGGAGGCCCTGGGATCAGCGCTGGCTGGTAAACAGCCGATATTGATCGTGAGCCACGGCCCGGTGGCGGCGGTGGTCCGGGAGCGGCTGGGGCTTGCGCCGCAGCCCGTGGAAAAAGGGGAGATCTGTCTCTTCGAGCCGCGCCCCGGCGGGGCGGGCTGGGAGTGTCGGGCGGTCTGAGGGCTTTGGGAAATCAGCGTTTCATGACCCGATTGAGCAGGATCGGATCATACCAGCCGTCGTGGCCCGACTCCGGCAGTACGGTGAAGGTGGCGCGATCCGCGAGCAGCCTCAGCTCGCCCTGGTACAACTCCAGCGGCGCGATGGGGTCGTAATAACCGCCAAAAAGCTCAAACCGGAAGCCCGGATGATGATCGAGGAATCTCAGTATCCTTCCGTAACGGACCTGATCGATGTGCCCTTCCCATCGGAACGGAACCGTGGGGGCGATGGCGTCTCCCAGGTACCGGATCTCCGAAAGAAACGGCTCGACATACAGCGGGCTTTCCGTGGCTTTGAGACTCAAGGTGACGCCCTCGTCGGGACCACCGAAGTCCTGCGAGTTCGTGGCCACAATGTAATTGAAGTGCCCGTAAACATCTTTCTTGAGCTGCCCATCCACGCCATCGCGGATGGACTGGGTGTCGACCATCCCGAGCAGGAGCTGGTGCAGCGAGGCCCAGGAGCTGACATTCTTCAGGTTCTGGGCCCCCAGCACGTCCAGTGCTCCCGGACCGCAAAGCCTACGATCATCCATACCGTCCCAGCATATCTTGTCATCCACGATCTGCCGGCGGATCGCCTGGACGCGAGCTTCATCATCCGGGTATCTCCGGAGGTATTCCTTTGCCGCGCGATAGTACCCCAGCGCCCGGAACATCGGATACTGGGTCTGCATATCGCCCGGCATGATCGCAAAACCCATCGCAAAGGCCGCCTCCAGCGACTGGGGTGCCATCTCCAGGTAATAGTGGACGAGCGCAGCCCCACGGCTATGGCCCACAATTCGCCATTTGGGGTATTTGAAGACCTCCTTACGCAGGTATTCGAGATCCCGGACAATGTTGCGGATTCGGTAGGGCTCGTAGAGAGCGGGATCGAGATTGGAGCCGGAAGTTTTCGAGCAGCCTTCGCCCCGGTGGTCAAACGCGACGATATCGCCCGGATAGCGATCAAAGACCTCTTTCCACTTGTCTAAAAGAGCCCAGGAGTTCGATGCGGGACCACCGTGAATAAACGCGATGGGAGGATAAGTCGGATCCATGCCCGGGCGCTTCCACCAGAACACGGGAAGCGTGTCACGGCTGGCTTCCTGGCCCCAGATCCTGGGCACCCGGGCCGTGCCGGAAACAATGTCCGGACGCGCCTGGAGCGTGGTGCGGAAGCGCTGGCATGCGGCCTGTGTTGATACAAGCGTGTCCCGTTCCGGAGGAGCGGAGCGGGCCTGGGCAATGAAAAGGAGAGTTATAAAGACAGCGGGCAAAAATTTTCGCATCTGAATACTCCGAACGCGGCGGGTTCTTTATGTATTGCTTCAGCTACCGACAGGTCCGCCAAATAAATGGGTCGAACATCTGATTTCCGGAGAAGGCCGCGAACCCCCGATGTAGCCGTATGCGGAAGGAATAGCCCCAATGGCCACCGTAAGCCAGGCAATTCCGGGACCACCGGCAATGGTTTTAAGCGAGCGAGGCCTCACCGATACTCCAACCCATCGATCATCGATCATCGATATGAAAAGCTGTGTGTTCTAACCGCTCTGCCCCTTCAAGGCGAGGTACTTCTCCTTACTGGCGCAATTGTCATGCAGGTTCGCCTTGAACGATCCCAGCTCGTCCTCCCAGACCTCGACCTTGTCGTTGGTCGGGTTGACCGTGCCCCAGTTCAGGGTATGCCCTTTGGGCCGGCTGTAGGCGACCTTCACCTTCTTCTCGATCTCGGCGTAATCCGGGTGGGCGTTGCGCCAGATCATGTCGTGGCTCGCGCCGTTATAGATCTCGATCTCGACGAGCCGGCTGTTCTCGCCCACCTCCTCGAGCTGCCGGAGCATCCGCCGGCTGCGGCGCGCGAGATCGGCGTTGATCTCGGCCACCAGCCGCGCCCGGATCGCCGCCGAGCGGGATTCCTGGCTGGCCTGCCACTCCTCGATCTGGTCGGCGGCCTCGCGAAGGCGGTTGAAAACGGCCACGTTTCGCTTGAGCGTGGCGAAGTCCGGCGCCCGGGCGGGCGAGATCCGCTCCGAGCTGTAGATCCGGAGCTGACCGTCCGACTCCTCGCGGATGCCCACGTTCAGGTCGCCGGCGACCTGGCGGATCTCCCGGGCCAGCCCGGCCCGAGCCTGTTCGCCGCCCTTGAGGAAGGCCTGGGTCGCGTGCTTCTCGCCGTACAGCCGGTGGATCTCCTGCTGCCGGGAGATGAAGGTGTTCGAGCGCACCCATTCGCCGGCGATCCGTTCCGGCACGGGGCTTTGGGCGCGGTTCTGCAGGAAGCTCAAAGCTATGGGATAGAGCGGCTTCGCCGGGTTGCGGCTCCAGCCCTGGAGCCACTGGTAAGCGGCATCGTAGTCGCGGTGAAAGAGCTGCACCGCCCGGAGCGAGTCGGGGTACTGGCAGAGCTCGTTGAGCGCCATGGCCATGACCACCGGCGCCTCGGGCGTAAAGGTGCCTTTCATCCGGCCCAGCTGGAGGTTCGTCGCCGTGCCCACGGCATCGGCGTATCGTTCCTGCAGGAGGTAGCTCCAGGCAAGCTCGGAGAGCATCTCGGGCGTCTCGTTGCTCGATCGCTCGATCAGGTTGTACTGCTGGGCGGCGCGATCAAACTGCCTGGCGGAATAGTAGGATCGGGCCAGCACGAGCCGGGCATGGACGAGCTGCCGGCCAAGCTCGGCGGGAAGATGGTCCTCCGCGCGGCTGCGCCCCACGATCTTCTCGAGCCAGCCGATGGCATGGGGATGATCGCCCTGGGCGGCCGCCACGAACCCTCTGGCGAAGCTCTCGTAGGCGCCCGCGCCCGCAAGGAGGCCTGCCAGCGCAGTCGCCGGGCGCGACGCCGGGTTTTCGGCCAGCTCGGAGATGATCAGGCTCAGCGTCAGCTCCCGGAGCGGCTGGCGCGAAATCTCGCGCGGTGCCAGGCTGTAAAGCCGCGGAAGCCGGCTGGCGATCTCCCGGGGCAGAGGCAGCGCGGGATAAGCCTCGTGGATGCGGTTCAGGCAGCCGATCGCGGCGATCTGCACGCCGACAGTCTCGGGAGTGGCGGGCTCGGCGACGATCGTGGCGAAGCCATCGAGTGCGGCAGAGGCCATCTCGCCCTGAAGCAGGGCGCGGTCCCTCCAGTACTCGCCGAAGAGCCGCACCGGGGGCAAGGGGGACTCGCGCGACAGGGTTCCGCCTTCGGCAAAGCCCTGCATCGGGGACACCTGGCCCAGGATCAGCTTCTCGAAGCTGACCCGGGCCTCCTGCGGAACTCCCGCGGCGTAGCGCCACTTCTCGGTGGGCGTGCAGGGACCGGAGGCATACAGCTCGGCGGCTCGCCCGGCCGGCGGGCTGGCCAGCGACGTCGTCGCCAGGGCGAGACCGGAAAGGATGATGAATCGCGTATTCATAGTTCGTCTCTCCTGTCGGATCAGATCAGGAAGCTCAGGCCCAGGGTGATGGTGTTGGCCCAGTTCGTCTGGGAGTTGATCACCTGACCTTCCGGCACCCCATTGACCTGCGGAATCCGGTTCACGATGTCCTCGTGATAAGGCGTCAGCCGGAAGTCCACGGTCAGGGTGGTGAACTGGTTGACGTAGAACTGCTGGCCGATGCCCACGATCCCGGTGAAGTAGTTCCCGTTCTCGGTGTAGGTGATGCCCGCGCCGCCGCGCAGATGCAGGTCGTAGTGGATGATGGCCTTGCCCAGCAGGCTGAGCTTCCCGTAAAGGATGCTCCACTCCGCCTCGCCGCCGATCAGGCCTTTGGGATTGTTGACGTTGGCATCCGCGCTGACGCCCCCCTGGGCCGGCGCGGAGCGCAGCAGGTTCAGCGCGCTGGAGGGGCTGGAGAAGCTCTTCCAGGCCAGGACATCGACACCCAGGTACTCAGTGAAGTGGTACCCGAGCGTGCCGCCGGCGTTATACACGGTCAGGAATGGATCGCTGTTGACGAAGCCGCCGAAGCCGCCGATCTCGACCTTTCCCTCCTTGGAGTAGAGGCGGTTCTGGACCACGCCCAGGTCCGACTCGTCGCCGCGCGACCAGTAGCGCTTCTTGATCCGCTCCACGTCCACGTCCTGGCCCTGATCATACTGATTCGGGCTCGCCGCCGGGGGCGGCGATTGGCGCGCGGCTGGCTGCCGGGCATGGGACGAGGTCGAGACAAGGCCCGTGAGCGCAACCACGGAAAGAACGACAACTAATTGAGCCTTATGCGATTTCATGAATGCTTACCTTCCTAACGTTTTGAAGATGAACGGGTAGGTGACCGCCACGTTCACGCCGCCCTTGGGATGAGGGAAGCGCCAGGTGACGAGCCGCTGCATCACGCAGTGATCCAGCTGCGAGTCACCCACCGTGGACTGGTTCACGCCCGAGGATACGACCGAGCCCGTCTTGCCCACCGTGAAGCGGATCGCGAGCTTGCCTTCGGCATCGCCGTTGCGAAGCTTCGCCGCCTCATAGCAGTAACGGATCTCGCTGTAGTGACTGTGGATCACCCGGCCCACCTGCTCCTTGGTCAGGCCATCGTCCACGTCGGACTCGCCGGTGTCCATCGACACGAAGGAGCGGCCCTGTCCGTTGACCTTGGCATGGGAGCCCCGGCCGTAGCCTACGCCCTTGTCGCCAAAGAGTCCCGCGCCCCCGCCCAGCGAGGCGATCTCGACGGAATGGGTGCCGAGGCTGCCGCCTCCGCCGCCCCCACCCCCGCCGCCTCCTCCGGCTTCGCTGAGGCCGGACTTGCCGCCCAGGAGGCCGCGCGCCTCGGCGTGGGCATCCGCGCCCTTGCCGAAGCCCGAGGAGTGCAGGAGCTGGGTCATGCCGCCGTTAACCAGCCCCTGGCTGGCCTGGCGGAAGCCGGCGCCGTGGAAGACCCGCGCGATGGCCGAGTCCCGCTCCTGGTGGGAGGGCGTCTTCGGCGCGGACTTCGCGGCGGCGACCGGCGCATGGGAGCGCGGCTTCGCCGGATGATCCGCCAGGCTCGGAGCCGGCTTCTTGCTCACCGGGCCCGGGGCCTTATGCGGCTGGGGCGCGCTCACGTGAGCCACGACCGCGGCCTTTTTCGGGGCCTGGGGCCTGGCCACCGGCTGGGCGTGGTGGGCGACGGCGACAGACTTGGGCTTGGTAGCCGTGTGCTGCGTCAGCTGCTTTTTGACCGGAGCCGGGCCCTGATGGGGCGTCGACTTCGCGACCTTCTGCACGCCCACGTGCCGGGGAGGCTTGCGGTGGGTGAGCTTGCTGCCCATCTGCTTGTCGATGCCGGCGAAGTTCCCGCTCGGCGCCGAGGTCATCAGGCTTTTCACCGGTTGTTTAAAGACCAGGTGAGTGGCCTGGGGCGGCGGGGTCTCGTCGGTGTGCGGCCGGGGCCAGAAGATGGCCAGCGCCAGGAGCGCGGCGATACCCGTGAACGAGGTCTTGAGGGCGCTCTTGAGCTCGGCGGACTCGAGAAGCTGCTCATCCGAAACGCAGTCGACCAGCGGCGGGATGCCGGTGCGCTTCAGGGTGTCGAAGCGCCATCGGAACTCGCCCACCGAAAGCACCAGGCCGACCAGCTCCTCCTCGCGGAAGCTCCGCTCCTTGCCGCGGTCGAAGGCCAGGTCGTTGCCGGTCAGCTCGGGCGTCAGGGCGCGGATCGCGTACTTGTCCGCGGAGCTCCGGCGGACCGTGAAGACATGCCGGTCGCCCACGTAAGCGTCGTAGGGCGCGTCCAGGCTTGCCGACTCCCGGGTCCACAGGCCGCGGCAGCTGTAGATGCGCAGCTCGCCGGGCTCGCCCTCGTGGGTGTCGAAAGCCGGAGGCAGCAGGTCCACGGCCCGGATCTCCAACCCGAACAGGGTGCGGACGCCGCGGGCTACGGGCAGCTCGATCCGGCCGCTCCGGGCCAGCTCGGCCGCGCTGATCTCGCGCGCGGAACCCTCTAGCTCGAGGTTGCGGACCCGGAGGCCGGACGAGGTGCGCTCCAGCACCCAACGGGCCGGGTGGCCGATCTCGAACGGCCGGTCGTTATCCCAGACCTTGCTCTCGCAGACGTCGCCCACGGAGACCGTGACGACGAAGCCGGGAACCAGGTCATGACTGACGCGAAGGCGGTTGGTCTGGTCGCTCATATCAGTTATACCTCACCTGTTGAATAGTCTCGGCGGTCTCGCCGCCGAACCCGGAGCGCTTCCGGTAAAGATGGATATGCTTGCGCCGCTTATCGGCCTCGGAGAGCTCGGTCAGCGAGTCCAGCGGGCGTTTGCCCATGGTCTCGATGTAGTCGTCCTCGAAGTCGAGCTTGCGGGAGCGCTTGCCCTCGAAGCCGTAGTAGGACCGGCCGGCGTCTTCGCGGGCCCAGGCCAGGCCGGAGCCGGCCACCAGGACGGAGGCCAGGAACAAGGCCAGGGCGAATTTCATGGTCAGCTCACGCATGTCAGTTGTACCTCCCGTGGTTCCCGCAGGCATCCATGAGATTTTTTGGCAGCCTGCCCCCGCGGCCGCCCCGGCAAAGGTCGTTCAGCGCCATCGCGCCCTCGGCGCGCGCGCCGGCATAGGCGATGGAGACGGCCTTCGCCACCCCGATGGTCTCCGGGGAGAGCAGGGACTTCTCCCGGGCCTCCTCGGCGAAGAAGGCCACCTGCGCCCACTGGCGGCGCTCGAGCGCCTCCGCCCACTTGGCCCTCAGGATCTGGGCGGGCTCGGCGGAATCCAGGTCGACCGGCCGCCAGCTGCCGTCACGATCGGTGTCCCGCACCAGCGAAAGATCGATCGTCGCGCGGGCGGCGCCCGATTGCTTCGGCACCACCGCGGTGGCGGACTTCCGGGGGTCGGCCCGGAGCAGATCGCTCGCGATCCGGTCATAGACCTCGGATTCGACGCCGGTCTGGGCGGCCAGGCGGAAAGCCTCGCTGCGGATCTGCTGGGCCTTGTTCTCGAAAGGCGCGACCAGCTGGTCAACCATCCGCTGGTAGGCCAGCCGGCCGCGGCCGTCGAGGCGACGGATGTTCGCCGGGGGGGGGAGGTGGCGAATTCCGTCCGCAAGATCGTTGTACACCCACGCCACCTCGTTCAGGACGAGGGCCCGGATCCGCGACCAGGGCAGGCGCGCGGCCTGGGTGGCCGAGCTTTCCATCTCGCGGGTCAGGTTAAGCCGGCGGGTGAGGGAGCGCTCATTGGCCTGGAGCCGGCCCGAGCGTGGGATCGATTCGCGATCCAGGGCGAAGGCGCGCGGCACGGAGGTCGAGATCCGGGAGATCAGCGAGAACCTCGCCAGCTCGTCCAGCTGCTTCCAGCCGGCGGCCAGCTCGTGGATCATCCGGTGACGGGTGTCCATGCTCATCCGGCCCGCGTTCTCGAGCGCGATGGCGGCGTAGATAGGCCGGACATCCGGCGCGGAGCTCTGGGCCAGGCGGATGGCCTGGGCGGAGGTCTGCGGGCTGACCTGGCCCGTGCCCATGAGCACGGTAAGCGCGTGGTAACGGTTGCACTCGGAGCCCAGGCGCCCATCGCAGATCGAGCGGTCGCGGAGCATCCGGCCGAGCAGGGCCGGGTCGCCGCTCAGCCAGCTCAGCACGAGGACGCGCCGCTTGAGGCGCTGCGCTTCCTTGGCGTCCAGGTGGGTGAGGCTCGCGGGCAGGGACAGGTAAGCGAGGTAATCGCCGGCGGCGGCCGTGAATCCGTACCGCTCCTCCTCGAGCCGGGCCATCTTGAGTGTCGCCTGGGCCGAGATCTGGGAGCCGCGGGTCGTGGCCGCGAGCTTCGCGTAGTACTGCACCGCGAGCGTGCGGTTGTGCAGGGCCAGGGCGGAGTTTCCGGCCAGGGTCAGGGTATCGGCCAGATGCTCGCTGTTGCTGTAATGGCCGGCGAACTCGTTAGCCTCTTTTAGCGCCTCCTGATATTGCTTCGAGCGGCTCAGCTGCTCGACCCGTTTGTACTTGGCGTCGGCCGCGATGGTATAGAGGCGGTTGTAAAAAGCGTTGCCCTTCCAGTCCGAGACGCTCAGCAGCTCCCTGGCCAGGGCCTCGAGCCGCTCCCAATCCTGGGTCGCGATCACGGTGTCCATGACCAGCGTGGCCGAGGGGATGGCGAAGGCGGAGCGGGGGTTCTTCCGGGCGAAGGACTTCATCCGATCGGTGGCCTCGTTGACCTTGCCCTGGGCGTACAGGCAGCGGTTGGCCTCGAAGCGGAAGTTATCGATCGCGCCCGCGGAACGGCGGGCATGCGCATCCACCCATTCGACCCATTCCGCGACCAGCGGATCGATCTTGTCGGCATCGGACTTGGGCAAGGCCCGGGCCTTGAGCTCGCCGGGGATCAGATTCCTCGTCCGGAGGTACTCGTACCGGCTGGAGATCGATTTCAGACTGGCCTCGGATACCGAGATGCCGCCGACCTTTGTCTCGGAGAAGCGGTAATGCTCCACGATCCAGCGGTAACTCTTCGCGGCGCCCTCGTAATCCTTGATCGCGAACAGCGTCTCGCCCAGGTTGGCGTGGATTGACCGCAGTCGGGGATCGCTCTCGCCCACGATCTGGGTGAAAGCGCTGTAGATGGGCGCCAGCCACTGGGCCAGCACCTCGCTCGAGCCGTTCTCGAGCATCAGCTTCTGGAGCGCGGCCGCGGTCTCGAGCAGCATGGACTCGGCCTTGGCGGAGTACTCGTTGCGCCCGTTCTTCTTGTAATAGGCCACGATGTCCTGGGCGCTCCTCACCAGATCAGGGTACCGGCGCTTGTGCAGCTGGTACTCGTAGGTGGTCATCAGCACGTCCAGGGTCTCGGGGCGCCGGGGCTCCTGCGCGAGCAGGGTGTCCTTCCAGATCCCCAGCTCCTGCTCATAGCCGTGCGCGCGCAGCAGCGTGGCGTACGCGGTCAGCATCCGGCCCAGCTCGGAGTCGATATCGAGCTTCCGGAAAAAGGCCAGGGCCTTGGGCGTGGGATATTCGTCTTTGTGAAGCTGGAATCCCCCGAAGTAGAACACCGGCACGTCGTGCAGGATGTTGTCGAGCAGGGCCCGGTCCGCGCGGGCGCCCTGCTTCGTGCGGTAATGGCCCACCAGGCGCTCGGAGATGGCCAGCGCGTCGGGGATGTCGTGGAGATCGTAGTAGGCCCAGGCCATCTTATACAGGGCGATCGGATAATGGCTGTCGTTCTTCATGCCCTCGAGGGGCCGGAGATATGCGATCGCCGCGGCGTAGCGGCCGGCGTCGAACGCGAAGTCCGCGAGCGAGAGGCGGGCCGGAACGGACTCGGGCGCCCCGGGCCAGGTCTCGATGAGGTGCAGATAGTCGCGTTGGGACTTCGCCTTGTCGCCCATCTCCTCGTAGGCCTTGCCGCGCTGGAAGCAGATGTGGGCGATCTCCTCGTAGCCCGGATACTTGGCGATCAGCTCGCTCAGGGCGGGCACGGACTTGCCCATGAGCTGCTTATAGGCGCGCAGGTCCACCGGGCGGCGGGTCCGCTTGGCCTTGCCGTGGGCGACCCGGAACTCCATCGCCGCGCTTTGCTGCTGGATATCGGCCAGCTTGGCAAGAAATACCGGTTCCTGGGGGGTGCCCCGGTATTTCTTGAGAAGCGAGCCGAGCTCCTGGGCGGCGCGGGCCTGGGCCGAGAGCGCGGCCTCGTCGACGTCGCGGTCGACCAGCTCGGCGTCCTTGGCGCTCGCGGCGGCGCTCTCGTCCGCGGCCGCGCGGGCGGAGCCCGCCGGGCCGGCGAGCAGGCCGACCGCAAGCAGGCTGAGGATCAGGGTGAGCTGCGGCTTACTCTTCATGGATCACCGCCAGCTTGATGTCCGTGTAGCCCTGGGTGGCGGCCGAGGCCAGCACGGTCTTGATGGTCGCGTAAGGGGCGCGCTGGTCCGCCAGGATCACCACCCGGGGATCGGCCAGCTTCGGGGCCGCGGAGGAATCGGACTCGCCGTCGCCCTGGCTTGCCGGAGCGGGACCTCCGGCGGTTTTGGCCCGCTCCTGCTCGAAGGCCTGGACCAGGGACCGGGACACCCCGTTCTCGCCCAGGTCGCCGTTGGCAAAACGGAAGCCGTGGATGGTTGCCACCGGCTTGCCTTCCACGAGGACCGCGCCCTCCGAGATCTCCACCTTCAGCGCCTCGGCGGCCTTGTCGTTGGCCGCGGCGGTGGGCAGCTGGGTGTCCTTGGACGGGGAGATCGTGATCGTTCCCGCGGAGTAGCTCTTCAGGAGAAACACCAGCAGGATGATGAAGATATCCGCCATGGAAGTGATCTGGAGGCTCACGTCTTCGGTTTGCTTGCTTCGTTTCATAAAGCGCATCGGATATCCCTCTCTTGTTTCCTCAGTGCTTGGCCCTAGAAACCACCCAGGAAAACCGACGGCACGGCCTTCCGGGTGATCTCCATCGACTTGACCACCTCGCGGTAGTCCACGTCGTTCTCCGCCATCAGCACGGCCTGCTTGAGCATCGGCCATTCGCTTTTGACGAAAGCCAGGTGATCAGTCAGGGCGTCATAGTTCCAGCGGCCGCCCGGGGCGGCCGGTACCACGTGGCTCCGGTGCTTTTTGCCGCTCAGGGTGACCAGGATCGAGTGGTCGCGCCGGAGGTCAATCGACAGGCTCACCGGCGAGGTGACGTCGACCTGCTGGGTCGCGCCGCTCGCGGCCACCCCGGCCTCGAGCACTCCCACCGAAAGATAGGAGGCCGAGATCAGGACGAACGCGATCAGCACCGTGAGGCAGTCGATGATCGGCGCCAGGTTCAGATCGAAATCCTGGCCCGAGACGAATCCCTTCCCGAACCTCCCGCCGAAGCGGGCGGAGGACGCGGCTCCCGAGCTTGCGGTTGCTACCTGAGCCATGATGGCTTACTCCTCTCCCCGGGCCTTCTTCGACGCCTGCTTCAGCGCCCCGCTCTGCACGGAGTAAAAGCGCTGCTTCAGGATGTCGAGGGTCTGGACGGCGGCCTGATCCAGCTCGGAAACCAGCTTGTTGGTCCGGTTCATCAGGAAGCTGAAGGCCACCATGCAGGGGATGGCCACGCCCAGGCCCATCATCGTGGCGTTCATGGCCTGCGAGATGCCGGCCGTGAGCAGCTGGGCTTTCTGGGTCGGGTCGGCCTGGCCCACGGCGTGGAACGAGGCGATGAGGCCCGCGATCGTGCCGAAGAGGCCGAGCAGGGTGGCGACGTTGGCGATCGTGGCCAGGAAGCCCGTGCTCTTCTGGATGGACTGGGCCTCGCGGCTCACCGCAAGCTCCAGGCCGTTCTCGATCAGGCTCTCGGGCTGGTGCGCCCGGAGCAGGGCTTCCTTCACCACGTGGGCGGAGGGCTTCGATTCCATCCGGTCACAGACCGCGATGGCCTCGGCGAGCTTTCCGGCCATGACCAGGTCGCTGATCCGGCTGAAGAAGGCCGGGGAGTTCTTGATCGGGTAACGCTGGAAAAGCGCGACCGACCGCTCGATGATGATGGCCACGGCGAAGCCCGCGGCGATCAGGATCGGCAGCACGTGCCCGAAGCTGGTTCTCATAAACTCGAAAAAGTCACTCATGGTCTCTCTCCTTCTCTTTCTCTCTCTGGGTCGATGCGATCCCGGGCGGCTATTTGACCCGGGGTTGGTACTCGATCACCACCCGGTCCGAGGGCTGCAAGGTCTGCTTGAGGCTCTCGTCGGTGATGGTCAGCACGTTTCCGTCCACGCGGAACTGGTCTCTCCTGAGCTTGGTCGGGCTGCTGCCCGGGCCGTGGGTGATCAGGACGTTCACCTGCTCGGCGCTGGTCGGAGCCCGCTTCAGCGGGAACTGGCCCTGCCGGATGGGCTGGGTGCCGTAGGTGACCGAGATATGATCGTTGGGTCCGAGGCCGTTCAGCAGCTCCTTGTCCGTGATGGTGACGGTGTCGCCGTCCACCCGGTATTGACGGGGCTTGAGCCGGGTCGAGGTATTGTCCGCGCGATTCACCTGGACTACCAGCTGGCTCAGGTCGGTAGGAACCTTGGGCAGCTTGAACTTGCTGTCATCCTGAACCGACCGGGTACGGTAGGTGATCTGGATCTTGTCCTGGGGCTTGAGCGCCTGGACCACGGCCTCGTCGGTGATCTTGAGATGGGCGCCGTCCAGCGCGTACTGGCCCGCGCCCAGGGTCGTCGAGGTGCCGTCCGCGTGGGTGATCACCACCACCATCCGCTCAGGATCGGCGGGCGCCCGACCCAGCGATACCTCGGTGAACTTCTTCGTGGTCTTCTTGAGGATGGTCCTGCCGATATTGGCGAGGATCTCGTTATAGTCCTGCGCGCCGATATCGAGGCTCATCGATCCGCTCTGGACGGCCTCGACGAGCTTCATGTAGCGGCGGCCGCGGTCCTGGTCGGCCGAGGGCTTCAGGGGCACGTTGCGGCCCTGCTCGTCCATTCCGTTTGCCCGCATCTCGAGAGCCGCCTGCTGGAGCTGGGCGATGGTCTCGCCGTCCTGAGCCACGATGGCGGCCACGAAGTAGCTGCCCGGCTCCTTGGCGCCCTTGTCGAGCTCGGCGAAGAACTGATCGAGCTCGCCTTTGATGGCGGCCACCGGGATCAGGTAGGTTTTGGGATCCGCGATGCATGACGAAAGCGTGTAGGAGTATCCGTCCACGGTCTTCGCCCGGCACTGGTCGGTGTAGGCGAGCTTTGGCGAGTACTTCTCGGCAGGGATGCCCTTGGCCTGCATCAGCTTCTGGTCATCGACGGTCTGGTCGTCCTCGTCGCTCAGGAAGACGATGACCCGCTGCGAGCCGGGGCGGAAGAACCGGGTCTGGGGATCCTTCTCGTTGTCCCGGAGGAACTGGGTCAGCGAGCCCAGGCCGCGCTCGTAGCCGGAGCCCGAGGTGCTGACCGAGGCGTTGATGATGAAGTTGTCGATCAGCTTCTGGGTCCAGGCCTCGTCGGCGGTCTCGCCCTGGCCGGGGATCGTCGAGAGGATGGGCTGGCCCGAGTGGATCGTGTCGTTGTTCACGGTGTTCACGCACTCGGTGATGCTGCTCTCGTTGCGCGACGGGTGCAGGCAGTGCTCGGGGCCGCGGTTCGGGGAGGCGTCGCGGCGCCAGCACTGGGTGTAGCCGTAATAGAAGTCGCCGAAGATGTCCGCGATGCGCTTGTCGCACATCGTGGTGATCGGGCCGTCATGGATGCCGGGCAGGAGCTTGGCGTAATTGGAGCCGTAGCTCGGGAAGATCTGGTTCCGGCGGATGCCGCGGCTGGTGGAATTCAAGTACCCGGTGAAGATCGGGCTGGCAAGGAACGCGTCGGTGGTGATCACCGCGGCCCGGAGATCGAGGTTGGACGTCATGTACTTCCGGGCGAAGCCGGTCAGGGCGCGCCGGAGCTTCTCCTGCGAGGGGTCCATGCTGGAGGAGTTGTCCTCCACCAGGAGCAGGTCCACCTGGGGATTGACCGTGACCGGCACCGACTGCTCTTCCGTCAGGTCGAATTTCTCGGTCTGGGGCGGGGGAGGGGTCCAGGGAAAGGACTGGGTCTCTTTCAGGCCCTCGTCGGCGGCCTTGAACTTCTCCTGAGCGGGGCGGATCGCGAAGCTTTCCTTTTTCCCGCAGCCGCTCCCGGCCAGCAGGGCGACGGCGGCGAAGGCGACGAGAACATAACCGGAGGAGCAGAGCTTAGAGTTTCTCATGCGGTCCATACAGCCTGTTTCCTTTCTGTCGGTTCAGCCTCGAGAATAGCCGACTGAACAGAGCGGATATTTACACCCGCTCTATTTAATAAGCAATATGGAGAAATTTCACGATTGAATGCGTGCGACTTCGCGCGGTTGCCCGCGCGGCCGGTCAGTTGAGGGCCGGGGCGCGCCATGGCGAGCATCGGATTTACTATATTCTCAATATGTAAAAAACTCGCCACGGGACGTTCCTTTCTCCGGCCGGGTCCGCGGAGGCGTCCGAACGCGCCGCGGTATTGACCGACGCAGGCCAGGAGCAAGGGGTGTGCCCGGCGACCCGGGCGGGAATGCTTGGGGTTTTTCGCGGTTCTTCGTGCTCTCGCCGCGCAAGGGCTGGGCAGCTGACTAGAGTTTGGACAGGCCACCGGCGTAACACCGTTTACTTAGCCCGGAATGACCCAAACGGTATTGTTGTAAGGATAGGGGCTTTTCGGGCCTTTGATTTCGCGGGGATGATGCCGGGAGAGATACTGTCTTCTCTCTGTCGAGCGCTTAGCCACTGAGGCGAACCCTCTGAGAACTCCTTGAATTCGTTGTAGAATCGGATGCAGGCGCCTCCGGACATAGTTAAACAGAAGCTTGAAGTTGGGCTTTCGGTAATCATCTCGCAGGGGATTTCTGCCGGTCCTGGCGCGAAAGAAGATCTGTATCTTGGTGTAGTTGATCAGCCAGAAAAGCGTGAAAAGCTCCTGCATGATGCCGTTGATCGACTTCGAGTGCCATTGCTCGACCTTGGCGATCGCGGTGAGTTCGAAGAACGAGGTTTCCACCGCCCACCTGAGCCGATATAGCTTGAAGACGAGCTTGGCGCTTCTCCAGCTCCGATCAAGATTCGTGGCGTATACGTCCCATTCCTTTGTTCCAGGATTCCAGACCTTGATGAGATGGACGTCGTACTCACCGATCTTGACCGTCTTTTTCTTGCGCCAGGAACTGCGGTAGAACTCATCTACTTCCTTTGTGGCGTTGCGTCTACATCGAGCCAGGTAGTAGTTCCCTGCCTTTTCATGGGCCTCGAGCAGTGCCAGGTGAAAGTAGAGACGGTCGTATAAGGTGAGGCTGTTTTTCTCGAGCTTTGGGATGATTTCCAGGGCGTCGCGGACTTCATTGAGGTCGGGACCGAATCTCAGGTCTTTGCTGACGCCAGACAGTAGATCGTAGCAATGCGTGAGATAGGCGCGCGGCATGTAGCTCTCGCGGTAATCTCCGATGGCCCGCCCAGTATAGCCGGCCTGGATCACGTCATCGGTTCTGGGCAAGCTCTGCATCTGACCGTCGATGCCATACAGGATCAATCCCCGGAAAGTGGCCCGATGCGGATCGAATCTGCGGATCTGGCGATCGAAGATGGACTCGAAGAAACGGAAGGATACCTTCCGTCGGATCCGGCTGAAGGCCCCTTTGGAGGGGATTTCCTCCGTCGGCACCTCTGGCTCGAACACTTCGATTAAAGCGTGAGCGTAACCTTCGTGGTTGGCTCCAGCGACCAGTTGTGCCACGGAATGAAACAGGCGGACGGGCGTGAACTTTCGCACCCGAGTCTCCGCCGGCCTTTGATCGGGCAGGAAATCTTTGGGCTCGAAACGGGATGCAAAAGTAGGTAGATTATGGCTCCAAGGGCCTGAGGGGCTAACTGCTGATAACGGCACGACAATCCTTCGTTTGTTTTCTCGTAGTTGTGTGGAAACTCCCACGATGAAGACAAACGGGATGATCTCTCAAGCCCTCTCTCTTGCCGCCCGATTTTTCGCGTCAGCGAAAATCGGGCGGCCTTGTTAAGGCAACGGTGTTAGCCACCGGCGGTGGAAAGTGACTTTCCGTCGCCTTATTTGACCTGAGTGCGTGGCGCCGTGCTTGCAGAGTGGTCCGGGCATGACCGGCGTCGCAATGACGTGTCCGGAAAAGTGAGTAGAGGAGAAAAGCTGATGTACCGTGCAGTAAAGCCCGATCGAATCATTGCTTCAGGGACCCTTTGCGTTTTGTCGCTGGCGGGATTTCTCATCTGCGCCGGCCCGACCCAAGCCCAGGAAGTGGAATTCGCCTTTCGCACCGGTTACTACCAGGGCGTGGATGCCCCCAAGGAGCTGGCTGACTTTCGGGCTCTGATCCAGCGCCTGGCGGATCAAGGTTTCAACCTCGTTTCGGAGAGGGGCCGGGAAGGTTTCCCGGCCAGTGGCGAATACTACAAGAAAAAAGGCCAGACTATTGATGCCCAGGTAGTGGTGGAGGAGACCCGGGGCTGCCAGGCATTTGATGACGAATGCAAGCGAATCCTGACCAATCTCAATGCGTATCGCCCGGACTGGAAGGATCCCTCCTACGAGGGTCCGGTCCGGGTTCCGGTTTACGCCTACCGGATCGATGCCGTCGTGGAGGCGGGGGACAAGATCGACGAGGTAAGGAAGATCACGGCGGATTATCCGGACAATATCATCGGTGTGTATCCGGTGAGCGGCAGCGCTCGATAGGCGCCGGCCGTCCAAAAAGTCAGGTTCAGACGGCCCATCGGCGCTTCTTCGAGTACGAGCACGAGCACGAGCACGGTTGCTTCTCGAACGCGCACGACTCACGTGTAATTCGTGTCACGATTGACGTCTCACGTGATCCGTAAGTCCTGCTCGAACTTTTTCCGTGCCCGGCCAGATCAGGAGCTCCCCGAGCACCCCGCCCCCGAATCAACCCGCGGCCACGGCAGCTCCGGCACCGCGAGGTCCGGGTGCCCGAAGTCGAACAGGTCGAGCAGGGGATCCGCGTTCGCGTCCCGGGCGGTGAGCGCCGGCAGGTTGAACCGGGTCTCGATGAATCTCAGGATCGACGTGTGGTCGTATACCCGATGCGAGACGTAGTGATGCTTCACATAGGGGGAGACCGCCATGAACGGCACCCGGAACCCGTAGCGGGCGAAGTCCCCGGGCCGATGCTCCGGCTTGAGCATCGGCGCGATGGCATCCGGCGCGCAGGCCGCCGGAGGCGGGACGTGGTCGAAGAATCCGCCGCCCTCGTCGTAAGTGAGGAACAGGACGGAGTCTTTCCAGTACGGGCTGGTCATCAGCTCGCGGACCCGCGCGGCGACCCATGCCTGGCCGATCTGGACGTTCTGCGACGGATGCTCGTCCTCGCTGCTTTCCCAGTCGGAGTCCAGGAAGACTACCGAAGGCAGGTTGCCCGTGCTCAGGTCGGAGGCGAACTGGTCGACCTTCGCCAGCTTGTCGGGATTGGCGGTATAAGTCGGCCCGAAAAGCATCATATAGCCCAGTCCGTCGGTGTAGTATTTCCAGCTCACTCCGTGGGCGGTCATGGCGTCGAAGATCGTGCGCTGGTGGTAGTCGTCGTGGCTGGCGGGCAGCACGTTGGCCACGTGCCCGAACGAGGTCGCGGCCATGAGGTAAAACCGGTTGGGAAAGGTCTGGGTCATGGCCGACGCGAAATACCGGTCTCCGACCGCGAATTGGTTGGCGAGCGCGTAGTAGAACGGGAGATCCTGTTCATCATAATAATGCAGCGCCTTCCGACCGTTGATCCGGGCGAACCCGTCATTGCGGCCCTGGTTCCAGAGATCATGCATGGCGTTCCAGCTGTGGGCGGGGTCAGACAGGCAAAGGCTCGGGGCGTGCTCGGGATGAACCGGCGTTCCCTCGGCATCGGGATTGGCCATCTCCGGCGTGATCCCGTCCACCTCCTGGCCGTAAAAGCCCGGTTGGTTCAGTCGGCCCAGATAGGTGTCGAACGAGTGGTTCTCCTGCATGATGACGATGATATGCCGGACCGGAATGCCCGGTGCGGCCTGGCCGGCGGCCAGCCAGGGGGTGGGCAGCGAGCCCGGCTTCTGCGCACAGCCCGAATCCTGGGCCACGGCTCGCCCGGGTTGCGGGGCCCCGGAGCGCCCGGCCAGCCCCGCCAGAGCGAGGAGCAGGGGAATTGTACCAAGGCCAGTGGCAACCGGGCGATTTCTTCTCATCCAGGGGATGGAATTAGCCCGGGCGGCCGGGCATGGCCAGCCATTTCTCCCTCAAATTTAATTCCGGGTCGCCGTAACTTCCGGTATAAACGCAGCGAATAAAGGATGGTATGGGAGTCCGGATTTTTTGCTTAACCTTGTCGATCCTGTCGTTCGCCGGGGCCTTTGCCCAGGGCACCGGGGCGACGCCTACCGCCAACCCGAATGCGAGGTCCAGCATGTCAAAGGATTACAGGAAACCCATTGATGCGGATATCAGGAAGCGGCTCACCCCCGAGCAGTACGAGGTCACCCAGCGCGAGGGTACGGAGCGGCCTTTCCACAACCAGTATTGGGACAACCACGAGCCGGGGATCTACGTCGATATCGTTTCCGGCGAGCCCCTTTTCAGCTCCCGGGACAAGTTCGACTCGGGCACTGGCTGGCCGAGCTTCACCCGGCCCCTCGAGCCCGGTAACGTCACGACCCGCACCGACCGCAAGCTTTTCCTGTTCGCCCGCACCGAGGTGCGCTCGAAACACGCGGATTCCCATCTGGGCCATGTCTTTGACGACGGGCCGGCGCCCACGGGCAAGCGTTACTGCCTGAACTCGGCGGCGCTGCGGTTCATCCCCGCGAGCCGGCTGAGGGAGGAAGGCTACGAGCAGTACGCCCCGCTCTTCGAAGGCGCTTCCGCCGTGCAACCGGATGACCGGAGAAAGGCCGCGCCATGACGACCCCGGCCTACGAGACCGCGGTGCTGGCCGGGGGCTGCTTCTGGGGGATGGAGGAGATCCTCCGCCAGGTGCCGGGGGTGGTGGAGACGGCGGTGGGTTACACCGGTGGAGATACCCCGTATGTCACCTATGAGCAGGTGAAGCAGGGTAACACCGGTCATGCGGAGGCGGTGCGCATCGTCTTTGATCCCGCGAAGATCAGTTACGAGGAGCTTCTGGAGAGCTATTTCTTCCGGATGCACGACCCGACGACCCGGAACCGGCAGGGCAATGACATCGGCACTCAATATCGTTCTGCAATTTTCTATTTCAATGAAATGCAAAAAAGGATCGCGGAGACCGTGAGGGATCGCGTCGATCGCTCGGGGCGTTGGTCGCGGCCCCTGGCGACGCAGATCGTTCCCGCCGGCGATTTCCACCGCGCCGAGGAGTATCACCAGAATTATCTGGTGAAAAACCCCGGCGGGTACACCTGTCACTTTCTCCGCGACTAAGGCATTCATCCCCCGGCCGCGCTGGTCTGCCGATTGCAATGAGGGCATGACTGTGGAAAGGACTCCACAAGAAAACAGGGTGTTTTATATGGTCCGGAGAAAAACTGGTTCGTCCTCCGGACCATTTTTTTTGCCCTGAGCCCGCGCCCCGTTTCCCCGTTCCATTCCTATTGCTGCCTTATTTAAAAGGCCGGTCACGACCCGTGATCCGCATTCAGCTGCCCGTTCATCCACGCAGCTGGCCGCCCCGTCCCGGCGCGGGCGGGATTATCCCGGCCTGCCGGACCCGTCGGCGCGGCCGATAGGGCTTGCGCGGCCTGTCAGGTACGGAATAAACTGTTCAGACGATGAATCGAACCTATGCCGACCCCGCCGTGCAACCGACCTCCGATGATCATGTCCAGGCGATCCTGGAGCTCCAGGCCGAGGGAAGATATCCTGAGCTGCGGGAGCTTTGCGCCGAGCTGCTGGAGGCCGAACCCGAGTACCGGGTGATCGCCCTGCAGTATCTCGGATTGAGCTTCCATCAGGAGGAGAATTACCGGGAAGCGGTTCCGTTCCTGCGGCAGGCCGCCGAGGAGGGGCAGCAGCTCCAGGATTACTTTAATTTATTGATCGCCTCCGTTTACGACCGTCAGCGCTTCCTCGAGGAGCATACGCTGGGCCGGATCGCGCTGAAGCTTCGCGCCAGCGCGGGGGCCAGTGAGCCTTCCGAGGAGCTCATCCGGTTCCATTACTGCCGGGCCCTGGACGATATGAAGCGGCACGCGGACGCCCGTCGGCAGCTCGACCTGATCGCCGAGCAGTTCGTGGCGCGCGGACCTGCCGCCTGCGCCCGGGCGGCCTCCGGGCTGCCGAGCTTCGCCGAGCTCGCCTGCACCGCCGAGGACATCTTCTATAACCTGGGCATGGGACACGACGAATGGGAGCGGTGGCTCGCCACGTCGCTTCCCGAGTCCCGGTTTTAGCTCCTTACACGGCCGGACTTCATGCTATGGGAAAGCCATGGCCCTGCTCCGACCCTTTCGCGCGCTTCGCCCCGCGGCTGACAGATGCGCCCAGGTGGCTTCCGTCCCCTATGACGTGGTCAACCGCGAGGAGGCGGCGGCGCTGGCCGAGGGTAATCCCTGGAGCCTGCTGCGGGTCACCCGCTCCGAGATCACCCTGCCCGCGGAGACCGATCCTTATGCCCCGGCGGTTTACCAGGCCGCGCGCGTCGAGCTGGATCGCCTGATCCGGGGCGTGCCCCTGGCCCGCGAGGCGGAGCCCGCGCTCTATCTGTACCGGCTCCGGATGGGCGAGCACGTCCAGGTGGGGATCGCCGGCACGTTCTCGGTCGACGAGTACGATCAGGAGCGGATCAAGAAGCACGAGCGTACCCGGCAGGACAAGGAGGACGACCGTACCCGGCATATCCTCGCCATCCAGGCCCAGACCGGGCCCGTGTTCCTGGCCTATCGGGGGTCGGCCGAGCTCGATCGAAAAGTCGATGCCGAGCTGGCGTCGGCGCCGCTTTATGACTTCACCGCCGCGGATGGCATCACCCACACCGTCTGGAAGGCGCGCGATCCGGGAGCGCTGGTGGAGGCGTTCCGGGCCGTGCCGGCGCTCTACATCGCCGACGGCCACCACCGGGCGGCCTCGGCGAGCCGTGCCCGGGCCGAGGCGCGCCGGGCCAATCCCAGGCATGCGGGAAGCGAGGATTACAACTTCTTTCTGGCGGTCGCGTTTCCTGTCTCCCAGCTCCGGATCCTGCCTTACCACCGGGTGCTCAGGGACCTGAACGGGCGCTCTCCGGAGGCGCTTCTCCGCGAGATCGAGGCGGCGGGCTTCCGGATCACCGAGGACGCCTCGCCAAGTCCCGCGCGCGGGCAGTTCTCCTTATATTTGGCGGGCCGCTGGCGGGGCCTGGCGCCGGTGGCGGACACGGGCCGCGCGGGGCTGGTCGAGAGCCTGGACGTGAACGTCCTGCAGCAGCGGATCCTGGAGCCGATCTTCGGCATCCGCGACCCGCGCACCGACAAACGGATCGATTTCGTGGGAGGGATCCGCGGGGCAGGGGAGCTGGAGCGGCTGGTGAGCTCCGGCCAGGCCGCGGCCGCGTTCTCCCTTTATCCGACGACGCTCGAGGACCTCATGGCGGTGTCCGACCAGGGCCAGATCATGCCGCCGAAGTCGACCTGGTTCGAGCCCAAGCTCCGCGACGGCCTTCTCATTCACCTCATCGGCTGACTATCCTTCCGGGATGCCCCGGTTTCCCGGGAAACCGCCACGGGATTGACGTTCCGGGCTCCGGTCGGCAAAAATTTTTGGTTTAGCCCTTCGATTCCTGTTCCAATCTCGAAGAATTGTTTTACACTTTTTTAAATAGAACGAATGGAATCGTTCAGACTAATTTCTTGAGGGAAGGAATATGAAAAACGGAAAGTTTGGGCTTCTTGGCGCCAAGGGCTTCACGATGGTCGAGCTGCTCATGGTGGTGCTCCTGGTCTCGATCCTGGCCGTCATCGGCATCACCCAGTATAAGGATTTCAGCAAAGAGACCCGGAACGCGGCCCTGAAGGCGAATCTCCAGATCCTGCGCAACGGCATCTCCCAGCAGTACGGCCAGTCCAAGCTTCGCTGCGGCCAGACCGGCAACCTCTGGCCCAAGAAGTCCAGCCTCAACGCCAACGACGTGACCAGCCCGAACATCGCGGGCGGCGGCATGTGTGATCCTGCCATGGTCCCGAATGTGTCCGACCGCCCGTACGTGGGCGGTACGGGGATTCCCGCCAATCCCTGGGGCCCTGCCCAAAGCAACATGGTCTATGACTGCGTGGCCGACGGCGGCGGCACCGGCGCCGACCCGGGACCGGCGGTCGCGCCCTGTGTCGCGGACGGAACCAAGAACTGCGCTTCCGGCGCCGCCTTGGCCAACACCGCCGACGGCTGGTGCTATGACCCGACCGTGGGCAAGATCTGGGCGAACTCCGCCCGGAACGACGGTGCGAACCTCGCCACCGGCAACGAATACACGTATTAACCGTCAGGCCTGGGAGCAGGCAGGCTGACTGCCGGGACGGGCATGACCGCAAGACTGACCCAACTCAAATTCCGAACTCACGATACCAGGGGCTTCACCTTAGTAGAAATGCTAATGGCGGTGTTCCTGGTTTCCATTTTGGCGGTCATGGGCGTCACCCAGTACAAGGATTTCAGCCTGGAGACTCGGAACGCCGCCACCCGGGCCAATCTGCAGATCCTGCGGAACGGGATCGCCCATCAGTTCGGGCAATCGCGGATGCGCTGCGCTCAGACGGGGCCGAAGTGGCCGCCCGTCGAGAGCCTCAATAACAACAACGTGACCATCGGCCCCGGCGGCGCGGGCATCGCCGGCGGCGCGCTCTGTGACCTGGCTCAGGTTCCCAACGCCGCCGACCGCAAGTTTGTCGGCGGATCCGGGCTCCCGGTCAATCCCTGGGGAGGCTCGGTGGGCGGTCCCAGCAGCACCGTTTATGACTGCGTGGCCTCGGGTGGGGGAACGGGTGGGTCTCCCGGCCCGGCGGTGGGCGCCTGCCTGGTCTCCGCGAAAAAGGACTGCAGCAACGGCGGGGCCCTGGCCAAGATCAGCGACGGCTGGTGCTATGATCCCACGGTCGGGGATATCTGGCCGAACTCGGCGCGCAACGATGGACTTGACTCCAACACCGGCAACGAAAACACCTTCTGAGGAAGCACGCGAGGGTACGCGCGGCTTCACGCTCGTCGAGATCCTGCTGGCGGTGCTGCTCGTCTCCATCCTCTCCGCGGTCGGCATCGGCCAGTATCTCGATTTCACGAAGGACGCTCGCACCGTGGTGACCCAGCAGAAGCTGGCCGCGCTCAAACTGGCCATCACCGGCGACGGGCGCTTTTACGCCTCCGGGGCCCCGACCCGGCTGGGTTACGAGGCCAACTGCCTGGGGCTGCCCGGTACGCTGACGGATCTGGTGACCCAGCCCGGGGCCGGGACCTGCGCCTCGGCGTACAATCCTTACACGAAGCAGGGCTGGCGGGGGCCCTATGTCTCGAATACGGATCCCGGCTGGGACAAAGATGCCTGGGGCCATGCGATCCAGTATTTTTCGGCGGGGCCGCCGGCCCGCACCTTGAGGAGCTGTGGAGCCGATGGAGCCTGTGGGAACGCGGACGACATCACCCTCGTTTTCTGACTCGCGGGGCTTCGGTTTCCTGGGCACGATCCTGATCGTGCTCACGCTGAGCGCGGCGACTCTTTTCGTCACCGTGATGCTGGTGCCGACCGTGCTCAACCGGCAGGCACGCGAGAGCCAGCTCAAGGGCCAGGCCCTGCGCGCGGCGATCCAGGCCTACCAGGCGAACCATGGCCGGGTTCCCGGAGTGACCCCCGGCACGCTTCCCGGCGCCCTTACGGCCCTCCTGACCAACGACGGCGTCGCACCCGGACCGGGCTGCGCGCTGGACAATACCCCGGCGAGCCCGACCTACCTGACCCTGCAGGGCTGGTGCGGCCCCTATGTGGACCAGGTCATCGTGGAGAACGGCGATGATTATCGGACCGATGGGTGGGGAACCGTGTTTCAATATAACTCGGGGACCGGCGCGGTGACCAGCTGTGGCGCCGACCGCGGCTGTGGAAATGGCGATGACCTCACCTTCTGAAAACGCGGGATTCACGCTCCTCGAGATCCTGATGGCGGTGGCGCTGCTTTCCGTCATCTCGGTGGTCTCGATCGATGTGATCTCCGACACGCTCAACGAGAACCGCTTCCAGGATACGGTCAGCAAGCTGCAGCAGATCGCCAACGCCATGGTGGGCGACGCGAGCCTGAAGGAGAACGGCGCGCGGACGAGCTTCGGCTTTCTGGGCGATATCGGGGCGCTCCCGACGGCGGGGCAGGGGATCGCGGCGCTGGTCACCAATCCGGGCCTGCCGGCCTGGGCGGTCAACGCGGGCGTGCGGTTCGGCCTGGGCTGGAACGGGCCCTATCTGCAGTCGGGCAACTCCGGCACCGACTACACGAAGGACGCCTGGGGAAACGCTCTGGTCTACGATCCCGCCGCGAGCCCGCCCACCCTGACCTCCTACGGCGCTGATCGGGCGGCCGGGGGAACCGGCTTCAACCAGGACATCGTGGTGACCCTGCCGGCCGGCATGACCACCGCGACGAGCGTCAGCGGGTATGTCACCCAACATTACTCCGCCTATTCCGGAAACGTCGACGTCGAGCTGAACGCGCCGGACGGGAGCGGAGCCCTGGCCCGGACTCTTTACACCGTGGCCGCGCCGACCGGGTACTTCTCCTTCGCCAACGTCCCGTTCGGCACCCGCTCGATCACCGCCTACATCGGGACCAAGGCCGCCCCCACCCAGACCCTCGGGCCCGTGCTGATCACGATCGATCGGCCGAACTACACGGTTCCGCCCAACCTGCTCGAGATGAGCCCATGAGGAGCGCGACGAGGAGCTCCCTGAGGGGCCCAGGGGGCCAGACGCTGGTCGAGCTGCTCATGGCGGTGACCCTGCTCTCGATCGTGGGCGCCATCGGCCTGGACGTGATCATCGATACGATGCAGGAAAGCCGGTTCAACGATACCCGGGCCCGGCTGCTGGCGATCCGCCGGGCGATGGTCGGCGATCCCGCCCAGACCGAAGCCGGGGCGCGCTCGAGCTTCGGCTATCTGGGGGAGGTGGGCGCCCTTCCGGATGCGGGCCAGGGGCTCGCCGCGCTCTGGGCGAGGCCCGCGGGAGTGGCGGCCTACGCGATGAACGCCGCGGCCCGGATCGGCCTGGGCTGGAACGGCCCTTACCTCAACGCGCTGGACTCGGGCGTCGATTACTCCCGTGACGGCTGGGGAAACGCCTTCGCGTACGATCCCGCCGCCAGTCCCCCCACGGTCAAGTCCTACGGCGCGGACGGCGCCGCGGGCGGTACCGGGCTTAATCAGGACATCACGATGGAACTGCCCGTCAACGTCGTGACGGCCACCGTCCATGGCGTGATCCTGGATAGTCACGCCCCCTGGAGCGGGGACGCCGAGATCGAGCTGGGCGCGCCGGACGGTAGCGGAGGCCTGACGGCGCTCACCACCGCGATCGCCGCGGCCGATAACGGGGCCTTCCGCATCACCGGCGTGCCGATCGGGATCCGCTCCGTCACCGTTTACGTCCCGAACAAGGCCGCGCCCGTCCGGACCAAGGGACCGGTGGTGTTCTCGATCACCGGCAGCCAGTACATGATTCCTTCCCAGATGATCGACCTGAGCTTATAATGATATCCAGGTTATATGGCCAAGTTTTACTATAAGGCGCGGCTCAAGACCGGCAGCCTGGTTCACGGAAATGTCGAGGCCTCCGATCCCTGGCTGGCCCGAAAGGCGCTGCTCTCCCAGAACCTCATGGTCGTGGAGATCAGCCGGTTCAGCCTGCAGGCCGGGCTGGACTGGCTCCAGGCGTTCGCCCAGCGGTTCCTGAACCGGATCTCCCTCGAGGAGAAGCTGATGTTCATCAACCAGCTCGAGACCGGATTCTCGGTGGGCATCCCGATCCTCCAGGTTCTCGGCCTGGTGCAGGAGCAGGTGAGGAACCCGCGCCTGCGGTCCGCGCTGGCGCGGATCACCGAGGACGTGAGCCAGGGCTCCTCCCTGCACCAGGCCTTCGAGAAGCATCCGTATGTCTTCGAGCGGATCTACGTCGGCCTGATCCGGACGGGCGAGGCCACGGGCAAGCTCGAGGCGACGCTGTCGCGGCTGGGCCAGATCCTCGAGCAGCAGGTCGAGAACCGCGCCAAGATCAAGTCCGCGACGTTCTACCCCAAGATCGTGGTCTGCGTGATGGTCATGGTCTTCGCGGGGCTGGTCTACTTCGTGATTCCCAAGATCAAGGCTTTCCTGGCCACGCTGGGCCAGGACCTGCCCTGGCTGACCCGGCAGGTGGTGAACACCTCGGATTTTTTCGTCTACTACTGGTACCTGGTGCTGCTGGGCGGGCTGGGCGCCTATCTGGGGTTTCAGGCCTACGCGGAAACCGAGACGGGTCGGCTCCGGCTGGACCAGCTCAGGCTGCGGCTGCCCGGCCTGGGCCCGCTCTTTATGCATCTGGAGTTGAATAATTACTGTGTCATCCTGGACCTGCTCCTGGGCAGCGGCGTGACGCTGCTGGACTCCTTCGAGATCCTCAAGACCACCCAGTCCAACCAGGTGGTCCGGAACGAGATCGATCGGTGCGCCACGCAGGTGCGCAAAGGGGGGACGCTGGCTGAGGGGCTGGCCCCGAGCCCGGTTTTCCCCAGTAATTTCACGGCTATGATCTCGATGGGGGAGGAGGCCGGCATGCTGCCCAAGGTGCTGCAGAAGCTGGCCAAATATTACCGCATCCAGATCGACTTCAGGCTCAACCACCTCTCGAAGCTGCTCGAGCCCATTCTCCTGGGCGTGATCTTCGTGATGGTCGGGATCATCGCCCTGGCCATCTTCCTGCCGATCTGGAAGATGTCCTCGGCCATCCGGCCGCACCAGTGACCTGCGCCTCGGAGGGGGTGGGCATCAATCCGGCGTCAGATCACTCCAGGGAAGGGCCCGGGGCAAGCGGAAGCCTGTAGGATGCCCACCCCCTCCGGGGCGCAGTACCACTGGATCAAACGCTAGGGAAATTCCTGGAAATGCCGAAAAGACGGGTATGGGCCAGCGTACTGTTCAACCGGCACCGAATAAGATAACCGTCCGCAAGCCGCTGGGCGAGGTTCTGGTGGAGATGGGCCTCCTCACCTCCGAGGCGATCCGGCAGGGGCTGGAGCAGTCCGTGCGGGAGAAGGTGCGGCTGGGCGAGCTCCTGGTGCGGGAGGGCCTGATCGACGAGCGGCAGCTCGCGCAGGCGCTGGCGATCCAGTACAATGTCGATTACGTGGAGCTTGCGGCCTACGTCCCCTCGACGGAGGCCCTGAAGCTCCTGTCCGAGAAGATCATGCGCGGCCACCTGATCCTGCCCCTGGAGATCCGCGACGAAGTGCTGACGCTTGCGGTCCATGACCCGCTGGCGGCGGTCAACCTGGATCACGTGCTCAAGATGATGGGGGTGCCTTATGTCATCAAGGTGGCGCCGCACGGGAACCTGAGCCAGGCCATCCAGAAGGCGCTGGACTCCCAGCGCTCGATCGACACCCTGGTGCAAAGCCTGGTTCGCGAAGACGTGACAAGAAAACGCTCCCTCAGCGCGGTCCCGAAAGGCAGACCCGCGGCGGGCGCGGGACCCGTGGCCGGTGCGGGCGCCGAGACGGAGGTCTCGATCGAGCGCCTGGTCGATATGATCATCGCCCAGGCGGTCCAGGGGCAGGCCAGCGATATCCACATCGATCCGGCCGAGGATCGGGTGCGGATCCGCGTGCGGGTGGACGGGCTGCTGCATCTGATCAATACCTATCCGATCGAGCTTCACGCCAATGTGATCTCCCGGCTCAAGGTCCTGGCCCGCATGGATATCTCGGAGAAGCGTCTGCCCCAGGACGGAAGATTCCCGTTCGCCACCGGCCAGAAGTCCGTCGACATACGGATCTCGACCCTGCCCACGATCCGGGGCGAGAAGGCGGTGATGCGGATCATCGACAAGAGCCTGCTCAAGGGAACCTTCACCGCGCTGGGCATGGACCAGCCGACCGAGCAGAAGGTCGCGCGGCTCCTGCAGAGCCCGCACGGGATCCTCTTCGTCACCGGGCCCACCGGCAGCGGCAAGACCACCACCCTTTACGCGATGCTGAGCCAGATCAACGACATGGGCAAGAACATCGTCACCGTCGAGGACCCGGTCGAGTACCAGTTTGACCTGATCAACCAGGTCCAGGTGCACGAGAAGGCCGGGCTGACCTTCGCGGGCATTCTCCGGAACATCCTGCGGCAGGATCCTGACGTGATCATGATCGGCGAGGTGAGGGACCAGAGCACGGCGGATCTCGCTATCCAGGCGGCGCTGACCGGCCATCTGGTGCTCTCCACCCTGCATACCAACGACGCGGTCAGTACGCCGACCCGGCTGGCGGATATCGGCATCGAGCCTTTCCTGCTCTCCTCGGCCATGCTGGGCGTGCTGTCCCAGCGCCTGGTGCGGGTGCTCTGTCCGGCCTGCAAGCAGAAGACGAAGCTGCGTGAGGACGAGGCGCTGCTTCTGGGGCGAAGCCTGGTCTCTCCCGGCGCCGAGATCTGCGCCCGCAAGGGCTGCGAGAAATGCTACCACACCGGGTACTCGGGGCGGGTCTCGCTGTTCGAGATCCTCGTTCCCGACAAGACGATGGAGAAGATGCTCAACGAACGGAAGTCCGAGAGCGAGCTCCTGGCTTATGCCGAGTCCCAGGGCTTCCGCACGATGCGCAAGGACGGGGTGGCGAAGATCCTGGCGGGGGTCACCTCGGTCGAGGAAGTGGTCAAGGCCACGTTGTAGTCCTTGCTCAGGCCGACTCTTTCAATGGAACGACCGGACCCGAGAATCGGATCATCTCCGCGATCTGGTGCAGAGCCCGGGAAATGCGCCGGGTCAGCTCATCACTGCCCCCGGCTCTCCGATCCAGCAGCTCCACCGAAAGCAGCGCGGCCGTGAGGGCGGTCAGCACATCGTGTCGGGTATTGGCGAAGTGCTTCTCCCGCATCCTCTTCTCGATGCGGAGTTTCTCGAGGCTCTCGGTGGTTCTTCGGTACCGGATCAGATGGTAGACCGAATAGGCGGCCCGCTCGGCGACCTCCTCCGCCAGCTTGAAATCTTCCTCGGTGAAGGTCCGGCCGGAGTCGGAAGTCGCCATCCACAGAGCGCCGAGGATCTTGCCGTGGGCCCGAAGCGGAACCGAGATCGCCGAGGCGATCCCCAGCTGCTCCAGCTTGCGGGCCTTGTCCTCATCATGAAGCAGGTTCGCCAGCTGCCCATGGCTGAGGCGTGGGAAAAGCTCCGCCTGGCCGCTCCCGATCGCCCGGCCGGGGCCGATGCTGTCATCGACCTGGGGCTGAAAGAGCCTGGCGAGCCTCCTTAACTCCTCCTCCTTCTGATGATCGGCATGGGCGACATTGATGCGGACGATCCGGTCCTGCTCCGTAAGGATGTTGATGCCAGCCCAGTCGGCGAGCTGGGGCACGACCAGCTGAAGCAGGCGATCGAAGCAGTCGTCATCGGTCAGGGCGCCGCTCAGAATACGGCTCACGTTGGAGAGAAAGGAGAGACGGCTGGCCGCCTGCTCCATTTTCCTCATCAGCTCGGCTTCAATCTCGGTTGATTGCATATGCCCTCCGGTTTCGTTGCCCGGCCGAAAGCTAGAAGCATTAAGAACGTTAAAGAGGTCTGGGAGCCCATCTGTCTTCTTCTATTGCATATTCTATTGCATAAATCGGAGTATTTTCCCCTGGGACGCCTGCTCTTGATTCGAGCGGGCTGCCGACCCGGCGGGTTGGAAGCCGAGTTATGAATCATGCAAACTGGCCCACCAGCGTGTTGGTGGGGAAAAACAGATGATGGCCCCTGAAAGCGTGGGACATCAAAGGCAATCAGGCCTGAAGATCTTTCATGGAGGAGGGCTGGGAGACTGGGCCTTCAGGCAGGGCAAGCTATCGCATTGGGAAAGGCTCATGCCACTGCTCGATCTGGCTCCGGAGAGCCTTAGCTGAGCTTGCGCCTGCCCCGGGCGAGGCTTTCCAGAATCCGCTGGTTGTGGCCAACTGCGCATAGAACCAGATGGTCCTCAAGCCGGGAAATGCGCTTGGTCGTGTTCCAGGTCCGACGGATCAGCCGGCTGTTATCCGCCCGAAGCGTAGCGAAGGCGTGATTGAGAGAGAAAATTGGGTCGAATCCTCCGCGTTTGAGCTCGCCCTGGCCCACGATGCAGCCCCGGCGACTATTCACCGTCCGATGCCGCGCCTGCGGGAAGCAGGCCTTCAGCACCCTCGGATAGCGTGGGCAGGAGTCCGAGAGAAACTCCGCATCCGGCAGGACCCAGGGCCGAGCGCTCTCCAGAGTGCGTCTCAGGGCCTTTCTCCGGTGATCCGCGCGTTTGCCGTACTTTTTCCTGGAGAGTTGAGCCAACTTCCCCTTGGCGGGCATCGAGCAGGCCTCAAGGCCCAGAATGAGCCGGGACCTCGCATCCACCACGGCCGGAACGCTGACGGGCTTGAGCTTCGAGTGCTCGAACGTCTCCAGCTCGTCAAACTGGATCCTGGAGAACCGACCGTATCTCAGAACGAAGCCCGACAACTGACGCTCCAGCTCGAGTCGGCCCTGGGCGCCCAGGAACTGCAGCTTGCGAGCCACCGTCGTGCGATGAACCCCCAGCACTCGTGCGCACCTTCTCAGGCACATGACCGAGCCGAGCATCAGGTAAATGCATCGATTGAGCTTCCTCTTCTTCTGCCCGAAGCAGGGATCCTCGCTCGCATCCGAGAAGGTCCGATCGCAGCCCAGGCAGCGGTACCTCTGGATCCGCTTGCCATCGCTCTTGCGGGAATAGAAGCCAAAGCGGATCTTCAGTCCTGAACCCCGACCATTGCGGCAATGGGGACAATCCGGCGCCTTGGAAATTCCGCTGAGTTTCTGGGGAAACTGCTCAGAGTCGCTTCTGCTCACGAAGCGCTATTTGCGCAAGCCCTAGGCCAGCATTTCCCGACCAACACGCTGGTGGGCCAGTTTGGTCACTTCACCACCGCGACGGCTGCCTGGTCTCGGCCCGCTTCATGACCTCCGCGGGCTTCGGCGGCTCGGGGTAGAGCGCGTCCGCGGTGGCGCTGGCGCCCAGGATCCTCGGCGTGATGAAGATCGCCAGCTCGTTGTTCTTGTCGGTCTTGGAGTGGGACTGAAACAGGTAGCCCAGCACCGGGATATCGCGGAGAATCGGTACGCCGTCGTGCGTATCGCCTTTGGCCTGCTTGATCAGGCCGGCGATGATCGCCGTCCGCCCGTCCTTCACGATGACCGTGGTGCTGGCGGAGTTGGTCTGGACGCCGGGGATCCCGTCCACCCCCGAGGACTGGTCCGGAGAGCTGCTGTTGATGCTGAGCAGGAGCTTGACCTCGCCGTCCCCGACGATGGTGGGCGTGATGTTCACCATCAGGCCCGCGTTAATGCTGCTGATCCCGCCGGTGACCGCGGTCGCGCTCTGGCCCGACGCTCCGGACTGAACGGAGCTCAGCGTCTTGACGTGGATGGAAAGCCCGCTGTTGATCTGGGCCGGCTGATTGTTCAGGGTCACCACCTTGGGCCGGGAGAGGACCTTCGCATCCCCGCTGGACTCCGCGGCGGTGAGGCTCATCGCGAGCTTCCGCCCGTCGATGGCTCCGACCAGCAACCCGAAGTTGGGCGCGGAGGGGCCGGCGGTCCGGGCGTAGGCGGTGGTCACGGTGCCATTGCCCGTGGCGGTCCGGGTCGAGTCGCCCCAGCTGAAGCCCACATCCTGAAGGTAGGAATCGGAAGTCTCGATGATCAGGCCCTGGATGAGGATCTGGCTGGGGGCGACATCCAGGAACGCCACCAGGTCGCGGGCGCGGGCGAGGGACTCCGGCGATCCGACGAAGATCAAGGAGTTGGTCAGCTCGTCGGCCAGGACTTTCTCGCCGCCGGTCATGATGGCGCTTACCTTGCTTACGGTGTCCTTGACGTTCGCGAAACGGAGCGGGATCTGATGGACTTCCCCGGCGCCCTCGGCGGGGGCCGCGGCCGGCGCCACGGAGCCGGCCGGGGTGGAGGCGCCGGCCTTGCGGACGATGATCATGTCGTCGTCCGCGAGCACGTACTGCAGCCGGTTTTCGGCGGAGATCTCGTCCAGCGCCTGCTTCAGGGTGACGTTGGTCGCGCCGTAGGTCAGCTTGCCGGTCACGTCGCTCCTCACGGTGATCACCACGCCGGCCTGCTGGCCGAGCGCGTGCAGGACCGAGGCGAGGTCCGCGCCCTGGGAGTTGACGGAGACGGTCTTGTCCAGCGGTCCCTCAGCGGCGTACCCCGGCAGTCTGCCGAGGCTTATCAGGCCCAGGGCCAGGAAAATGATCAGGGTTCTCATTCGTCCTCCTCTTCCGGGTCCACCGGCGGGAGCACGAGCTCCCGGAGCGAATCCCCCTTTTTCAAGACTACGTAGTTGCGTCCGATGCTCTGGACCGTGCGGCCGTCGATCCGGTCGCCGACCAGCACGGACTCGCCGTTGATGATGGCCATGGGCTCGGTCCGGCTGTAGACGACGCCGTCCAGCACGGGCAGGGTTTCCTCCTGCTTCTCGTGGGCGAAGCCCGGGGTCTTGAGAAACGGATCGGTGCCCCAGGGCATCTCGAGGCTGACCGCGAGAAAGCCGGTGTCCAGGTCGCAGAGCGGCTCGATGGCCTGGGCGCCGGTGGTGTCCGGCCCGTCGGGCGCGGCGCCCTGGGGATCGCTCTCGCCGCGGATCCTGGGCGCCCACAGGCCCGTGAGCAGGGCCAGGGCCAGCGCGAGGATCCGGGTTGTCGATCTGATCCTGCCCATGTCCGTCAGTTCCTCACCACGTAGCTGTTGAGCCGGATCCGGGCCGTGCACTTCCGGAGCTCGTCGGACATCCGGGAGATCTCCACGCCCTGGATGTCAGTGAGCAGGGGAGAGCGCTCGATCGCCTCCAGAAAGCCACCCAGGGCCAGGAACGAGGTCTCCACGTCGATGCTGAGCGCGGTCCGGGTGTAGCCGTTCACCTGATCCTGCTTCTCGATCTTGATCTTGTCCACCTGGAAGGGCGACTTGCCGTTGCCCCGGGCCAGCGTGCCGATCACGTCGCCGAAGCTGGTGTTGGCCTTGAGGTAGCGCTCGTAGTTCACCGATCCCGATCCCGTCGTCGCGGGCGAGGCGGGCTTGCGGCCCGAGAGCTCGGCCAGCCGGGCCTTCTGCTTCGCCAGCTCGGTCTCTTCGGCGGCGATCTTCTGGCCGAGCTCGGCGGCGGCCCGGCGGCTGCCCAGGAAAACGGTCTTGTAGAAAATGGCGAAGCCCACCACGGCCACCGCGCAGATCAGGATGTTCTCGGATTTGGTGAGCTTGCCTTTCTTCGTTGCCATCGTCATTTTCCGCGGTTGTCGTCCTTGATCGGGATCACGAACTCGAACCGGTAGAGGCTCGGATCATAATCCTCCTGGCGCTCGGAGGCCTTCATCGTGACTCCGTTGAAATAATAGGAAGCCTCCAGGGCCCGGAAAAACTCGGCCACCTTCTCCTGGGAGGGAGCTTCGCCCCGGAGCACCAGCCGGCGGTCCTTCTCGGCCAGGCTGCTGGCCAGACCCGAGAGCCAGACTCCCCGTGGCATCAGCGCCGTCAGCTCCTTGAAGATCTCCACCCAATAGGTCTTGTGGCTCACCACCTCCTGGATGGAGCTGTAGCGGGCGGCGGCCTTTTCCCGGAGACTGGTCTCGACCGATAGCGCCTCGATGCGGCTATCCACGGATCGCCGGTCGTCCTGCAGGCTAGCCAGCGCGCGCTGTTGGCTTCGGTAAACCAGGTGGCTCGAGACGCCCAAAGTCAGGGCGGCGGTGAGCAGAAACGCGCAAACCCCGAGGGTGATCGCCTCGGGGGGCAGCTCGAGCCGGGGCCGGAGCTCCATCGGCAGCAGGTTGATTCGCCGGGAGAGGGTCACCATCAGCCTCCGTTCAGCAGCCGGATGACCAGTCGCCGGTTCTCCGTCCGGCGCGCATCCTGGTTCGGGAACAGGGGACGGGCGGACCCGTAGCTCACGACCTCGAGCCGCTCCTTGCCGATGCCTGCCGCCTCGAACAGCCGGACCAGGGCGGCGGCCCTGGCGCCGCCGAGCTCCCAGTTCGAGCCGAACTGCTTGCGGTTGCGGACGATCGGAGTGTCGTCGGTGTGTCCTTGCACCTGGATCTGCAGCCCCCGGGCCTGGTCGCGGATCAGCGAGACCAGCTCGGTAAGCTCCTCCTGGCTGCTCGCGCTCAGGCTCGCGGCGCCGGGCGGAAAGATCCGGTCGGTGCTGAAGCTGATGCTGAGCGCGGTGGAGCTCGCCTCGGTCCGGAGCCCGGGGAGGGCTTTCGAGGTGTCGAACTTGCCATGAAGCTCCTTCACGAGGCCGCTGAAGCGGCCCTCGGTCAGGGAGGCCGGGCCGCGGGCGGTCTCCGTCGCGGCTTCCGCCACGACGGGCGGAGCGGCCCCCTCAGTCTGGCGATCCGTCCCGGGCGCGATCCTGGCCTCGCTCTGGGAAGAGCTCGGGGATGTCTCCGTGGCCTCGGCCACCGGCGCGACGGGTTCGGCCGGCGCGCTCGGCGTGGCCGGCGCTTCGGGCTCGGTGACCGCCGGGGCCCGAGTAGCCGCCCCCGCCGTGACCGGTCCCTGGCGCAGGCTCTGGGCCAGCGCGTGGATCAGATCGGGGAAGTGGTCGCTCATGCCCATTCCGGCCAGCGCCGCCACGGTGCCGACCGTCGCGAGGATCCCGAACGGCCGGAGCCAGGAGGCCCGCAACATCTCCGGGCCGGCGAGATTGGTTCTTTTCTCGTTCATCATAGAGCCTCCTTCACGCTACGTCCCGCAGCGCCAGCCCCACCGCGGTCGCCATGAAGGCGCCGACCTTGCCGATGCTGTCGTCCTTGGCCGCCTGGCTGTTGGGAAAGATCTGGATGTTCTTCAGCGGATTCACCACCGTGGCCGGGATCCGGAAGAGCATCTCGAACACCTTGTCGATGTTGGGTACCTGGCTGCCGCCGCCCACGAGCAGGATCCGGTCGATCGTGGTCACCGGATCGCTCTGCTCCCGGAACAGGTCGAGCGCCTGCTTGATCTCCTTGAAAATCTCGAGGTACACTTGGTCGATCACGGCCTCGGCCGCGCCGTCGCCCCCTTCCTTCTGATTGAAATCGTGGCGCAGCTTCAGCTCCTCGCCCTCGAGGTACGACAGATCAAGGCTCTCGCGGAGGGCCTGGTTGATGCTGCCGCAGGCGATCTTCCCGGATTTCAGGTGGACCACCTCGAGATCCGAGATCAGCGCCATGCTGATGTGGGACTCGCCCAGGTCGAAGACCGCGTAGTTCTGCTTGGGCAGCACGTAGGTGTTGAACCTCAGCATCGCGGCGATGGCCAGCATGTCGGACTCGACCGCGGAGGGCCGGAGCCGGGTGCGCTGGAGCAGCCGGATCCGTTGGAGCACGGACTCGCGCCGGGCGCAGTACGCCTGCACCGGCACGTTCTCCTCGCCGGGCTGCAGGGGATTCTCACCCGAGACGTAATCGAAGGTGAGGTCCTCGACGGGGATATTGAGGCTGTCCTGGATCTCGTGCGCCACCGCGAACCGCATCTCGGAGGGCTTCAGCCGGGGCAGGTCGAATCGGAAGCTGAAGACGTCCTCGTCCCGGAGGTTCACCGAGGCCCGGGCGTTGCCGAGGCGGGTCATCTCGATATTGGCCCGCAGGGTCTCCTCCAGAGTGTTCTCCTCGGGATAGAGGGAGCTGGTCTGGGCCAGGTCGTGAAAGAAGTAACGGTCGAGGTAAATATGTCCCTTTTTCCGCTTGAGCCGGACCCCTTTGATCGTCCGCGCCCCGACGTCCACGCCGATCGCCGGTGCCTTGAAGAGCTGCATCAGTTTCATGACTTCCCCTTTCGATTCATCTCTAACTTGATCAGAGAGTTGATCTTCCGTAATCGCGGCTCGAGCTGCGCCTTGACCCGGGCGTCGGCGCCCGGATGTTCCATGTATTTCATGTAAAATGACCCCGCCTGCGACCAGGCGCCGGTTTTCTCGTAGATCCGGCCGAGGTTGAGCAGGGGAGCCACCCGGCTCCCGTCCAGCGCGAACGCCTTCCGGAGGCTGACGATGGCGCTGTCCCAGTCGCCCAGCTCGGCGTCGAGCATGCCCAGATTGTTGTACCCGACCCAGCTTCTGGGATCCGCCTGGATCGCCTCGAGATAGTAGCGGCGGGCCTGCCGGGCGTCGTGCCGGGCCTTGTAGGCCATGCCGAGGTCGATCAGTAGAATGGGCCGGAGGCCGCTCTGAGGAGGGCTCTCCTCGAGCAGCCGACGGAACTGGGCGAGCGCGCCCTCGTAGTCCTGGCGGTTGAACCGATCGGTGGCTGACCGCAGCTGCTCCAGGTGCTCGTCGGCCAGGTCTTTCTGCCGCGCCTGCGCGGCGGCCGCGCTTTTCCGGTGCATGCGCCAGGCCTGGTAGCCCAGCGCCAGGCCCGCGGCGGCCATCAGCAGCGGAAGGAGCCAGATGATCCGCCGGCGGCGGGCCTCCGCCGGATCGCCCGCGCGATCGATGGGGGTGCCGGGAAGGCCGGTCGCGCCGTCGATGCTCTCCACGAGCCGAAGCCGCCTTGCGCCCGGCTTGCCCTGGCCCAGCGCCTTGATGATCCGGCTCATGACCGCACCGCCTCTCCGGCCAGCCAGCGCGAGAGGAAGGATCGCTTCTCGCCGCTCTCGACGAGGTACTTCCGGGCCAGCTTCGCGTCGATCAGCCGGAGCCGCTCCGTCTGGGCCGCCAGCAGGACCCGCTCGCAGAGCTTGTTGATCCGGCGCGGAATGCCGCGCGACCGCTGGTGGATCAGCCGGATCGCCCGCGGGTCGAAGCGGATCAGGTTCCCGTTGCCGGCGATCTCGAGCCGGTGCTTGATGTACTGCTCGGTTTCCTCCTCGCCGAAGGGCGTGAGCTCGAGATTCACGCAGATCCGCTGGCTCAGCTGGCGGAGCTTCGGGGAATCCAGGGCCGCGCGCAGCTCGGGTTGCGCCAGCAGGACGATCTGGAGGAGCTTCTCGCGCTCGGTCTCGAGGTTGCTCAGCAGGCGGACCGTCTCCAGCGTCTCGAGCGGCAGGTTCTGGGCCTCGTCGATGATCAGCACCGACTTGCGGCCCGCGGCGGCGTTCCGGAGCAGGAACTGGTTCAGGGCGTCCAGGTGATCCTTGATGGTGGCATTCTCCGCACAGGCGGTGGTCTCGAACTCGGCGCAGATCGCGGCCAGCAGCTCCCGCTCGCCGAGCTTGGGAAAGAGCACCAGCGCCGTATCCGAGGTCGGATCCAGCTGCCGGAGGATGATCCGGCTGACCATCGTCTTGCCGGTGCCCACTTCGCCGGTGAGCAGGGTGAAGCCGCGGCCCTGCTCGACCGCCCACTCCAGCTGGTTCAGGGCGTGGTTATGGGTCGCGGAGTCGAAGTAGAAGGACGCGTCCGGAGTCTCTCCGAACGGATTATGCTTCAGATTGAAGAACTGACTGTAGAGCTTTTCCACTTCGTCCTCTTGTAAGGACCGGCCCGCAAAGGGGGAGGTCCCTAATGACTCTTCGGCCGAGGGGTGGATGGAGTTGAGTCGAAGTTGACCTGCGGGGCGGCGGGCCCGTTTTTCCTGGACGACGGAACTTTGACGCCGGCCTCGCCAGGATTTATCGGCCGGACCCTGGAGCTGCGGATAGAGATTTGAGGAGAGAGAGGGATGCTCGCCTGATCTTGCCTCAATTCGCACCTCCTCCGTTTCAGATTTACCAGGATCTGTGCGGGAGGGATGTAGCTACTGACACGTTCCAAGGACTTGATCAGATGCGATCTCTATCGTCATTGAGACACGTCCGTGTGTCAGAAATTCTTCAGTAAACACCGGGTTCTGGCCGTTATTCGCCCTGGTCTAGCGCTTGCAATTTCAGATTGCATTCAGTGAAATGCAATAAATGAAAGGACTCCGTAAATGAAAGATCGACAAATGAAAAAACGGCTCTTTTCGCTCCTGATCTTGTGCTCGCTTTTCGTGAATTCGATGGCTTTCCGATCCGCCCAGGCCAAGGACACGAGTGAGGAAGTGAAATATGCTGGTATGGGCACGGTCTGCGTTGCAATCATAGGGACCGCCGTTGGTGGTATATTAGTGGATGGCGTGTCCGCATATCTGTATCAACGCCTTGGTTTCGAAAAGCGGGAAATGGAAAGGTGGGAAAAAGGCCAAGCCCAAAAATGCAAAGGTAACCAGAAACTCTCTTTTGCGGTACCCTCCGGCGGGATCACCGAAGATCAGATTTCTGACAAGACCTTGATGTCAGATTCCGGCACTTCTCCTGCCTTAGCTGATTCCGCAGCGAGGGAGGTTATCTAAGGGCCGGTCTGGGAATTCTGCGTGTCATAGGTTGATGGTGTGAATGGCACGGATGCCTATCCCACAGAGGGTACCGTGGATACGCTCGGCCGATATCGAGGCTCTCGACCGCGCGAAGTTGACCTTGTTGCTACTTCCGCAAATAACTTGTGAAGAAACCATGACAAGGACCTGGCAACCCAGTCTAACCGCGGCACGAAGGCATGCAAATACGTCTTTTCACCTCAGACTGGGAAGACCCGGCCTGAGCTTCAGAGTAATATGCACTGGATGCTTTCCCGACAGAGGCTCCCGGCGACCATGACCTTGTAGCCCGCTCTGGCTCTTGCGCCCGACGTTCCGGCACCTGCTTCCGTGGGGTCTCTTGAGCGGTAGCTCAAGTTGTTTGGGATGCCTGCTCCGACTGCGCATGGGAGTCTGTATAGTCTGGAAGCGGCCGGCGTCCATCTTGATTTGGCAGAAATCATTTTCTCATAGTTAGTGCCTGTCGGGAAACCAGCTGAAGAATTCGCGAAAAAGCCCGCGAATTCTTC
>JADMIO010548962.1_pt1 | contig 48040 bp, 42 predicted proteins | sample 8958161 | NCBI WGS metagenome assembly JADMIO01 (sample SAMN16585339, study PRJNA669376) | soil metagenome | isolation source: Crop rotation soil | place: USA: Cullars Rotation, Alabama | collected 2011
CGACTTCAAGTCACGTGAATTCCAAGCTTCGGATCCCACTGTGCTGGAAAGGCCGCGGCGTCCTTCGCGTTGCGCGTGCGTCCCCCCGCACAAGGTGCCTGCATGAATTTCCACGAATACCAAGCCAAGGAACTGTTCGCCGAGTACGGCATCCCGGTGCCGCCGGGCAAGGTCGCGTCGACTCCCGAGCAGGCGGTCGAAGCCGCGCGTGAGCTGGGCGGCGCGCAATGGATGGTCAAGGCGCAGATCCACGCCGGCGGTCGCGGCAAGGCGGGCGGCGTCAAGTTCTGCAAGTCGGTGGACGAGGTCAAGGCCGCGGCGGCCGGCATGCTCGGCAAGAAGATGGAGACGTACCAGTCCGGTGGCCGCGCGCTGCCGGTGAACCTGGTGCTGGTCACCGACGCGACCGACATCGCGAAGGAGCTGTATCTGTCGATCCTGGTCGATCGCGGCAGCAAGACCGTCTCGTTCATCGCCTCCGCGCAGGGCGGCGTCGACATCGAGCAGGTTGCGCGCGAGACGCCGGAAGACATCCACACGATCGAAGTCAACTTCGTCGAGGGCCTGCAGCCGTACCAGTGCCGCAAGCTCGGCTTCGACATGGGCCTCAATGCGAAGCAGGCGAACCAGCTGACGAAGATCATGCTCGGCCTGTACAAGCTGTTCAACGAGAAGGACCTCGCCTTGGTCGAGCTCAACCCGCTCGCGATCGTCGCGTCCGGCGACCTCATGGCGCTCGACGGCAAGGTCAATTCCGACGACAACGCCGAGTTCCGCCACCCCAAGCTCGCCGCGATGCGCGACGAGTCGCAGGAAGACGCGGCGGAAGCCGCCGCGATCAGGAACAACCTCAACTACGTCACGATGGACGGCAACATCGGCTGCATGGTCAACGGCGCCGGTCTCGCGATGGCGACGATGGACGTGATCAAGCTCGCCGGCGGCGAGCCGGCGAACTTCCTCGACGTCGGCGGCGGCGCGACCAAGGAGCGCGTGACCGAGGCGTTCAAGCTGATCCTGTCGTCCGACAAGGTGCAGGCGATCCTCGTCAACATCTTCGGCGGCATCGTGCGCTGCGACCTCATCGCCGAAGGCATCATCGCCGCGGTCAAGGAAGTCGGCCTGAAGATTCCCGTCGTCGTGCGCCTGCAGGGCACGAACGTCGAGAAGGGACGTGAGCTGCTCGCCAATTCCGGCCTCGCGATCACCCCCGCCGACGACCTCAACGACGCGGCGCAGAAGGCGGTCGCGTCGGTCAAGGCCGCCTGACATACGAATCCATGGGCGCTGCAAGCGTCCGGTCGAACCCCTGTAGGAGCGGCGCAGCCGCGATGCTCTTACGCGAAGAAATCGCAGGAACGGTCGCGGCTGCGCCGCTCCTACAAAGGCAGGACTATCCATGAGCGTTTTGGTCAACAAGAACACCAAGGTCATCACCCAGGGCTTCACCGGCCAGCAGGGCACGTTCCATTCCGAGCAGGCGCTCGACTACGGCACCAAACTGGTCGGTGGGGTCACGCCGGGCAAGGGCGGAAGCACGCACATCGGCCTGCCGGTCTACGACACCGTGCTCGATGCGGTGAACGACACGGGTGCGGATGCATCGATGATCTTCGTACCGCCGCCGTTCGCGGCTGATGCGATCCTCGAAGCGGCCGACGCCGGCATCAAGGTGATCGTTGCGATCACCGAGGGCATCCCGGTGCTCGACATGCTGCGCGTGAAGAACGTGCTGAAGACCTATCCGGACACCGTGCTGGTCGGACCGAACTGTCCCGGCGTTATCACGCCGGGCGAATGCAAGATCGGGATCATGCCGGGCCACATCCACAAGCCGGGCAAGGTCGGCATCGTGTCGCGTTCCGGCACGCTGACCTACGAAGCGGTGTTCCAGACCACCAACGTCGGCCTCGGCCAGTCGACCTGCATCGGCATCGGCGGCGACCCGATCAACGGCCTCAACTTCATCGACTGCCTCAAGCTGTTCCAGGACGATCCGCAGACCGAAGGCATCATCATGGTCGGCGAGATCGGCGGCAGCGCGGAGGAGGAAGCCGCAGACTTCATCGCCGAGTACGTGACCAAGCCGGTCGTCGCCTTCATCGCCGGCGCCTCCGCGCCGGCCGGCAAGCGCATGGGCCACGCCGGCGCGATCATCTCGGGCGGCAAGGGCACCGCGGCGGCCAAGTTCGCCGCGCTCGAGAAGGCCGGCGTCACGACCGTGAAGTCGCCGGCCGACCTCGGCAGGACGCTCGCGTCGAAGATGAAATGACCCTCATGCCGGGGTGAGCAAAGACACGGCCGCGGCGTATCCGCGGCCTTCCGGCGGGCGGGGACCGGGTGCGCTCCGTGCCGGGGCGCCATGCGGGGAGAGATGAGGATACGGGCGAGATGTAATCGCCGGCACGAAACGACGTAGGATGCACCCAGCGCTGCCGTGTCAGGGGAGGGGCCATGCGCCGTCGTGTCGTGTTGCTGTTCGCCACCGCGTGCTGCGCGGTGGCATCCGCGCAGATCCTGCCGAAGGACCCGAACGACGACGGCGTGCCGTCGGTGACGGATCCGTCCGTGCCACTGACCTATGTCGGCAACGACGGCAGCGTGTCGATCGGCGTCAACCGTGAAGGACAGACCGAAGGCCAGCTGCTCGGCGTGTTCGCGCGCAACAACGCGCGCGCGCTCGTGGGACAGGTCTGGTGGGACCGTGCCGGCGCAGGCGGAGCCCAGGCCGACTTCAACTGGCTCTGGGGCGGTGACCCCATCGCCGCGCGCGAACATCCCGACCAGGCGACGGTCAGCCGCCTCAGCTTCGCGCTCGACCAGAACGCCGAGCACGACCGCAAGGCGACGCTCGGCTTTGGCGTCGAGCGAAGAGACTATTCAATCGAGGCCTGGCTCGCGCGCGGGGTCAGCAGCGCGCGCGCAGCCGGCCACGCGTTGCACGACGATATCGGCCAGCTCGGCGGCAGCGACGACATCGGCACCTACACGCAGGTCGAGACGACGACGACGGATACGTTGTTCGAGAACAAGCCCTACGGCATGGAGATCGGCCTGCAGTTCGGCCACGTGTTCGAGCCTCTGGCGATGCGCGTGCACGGCGGCGCCAGCACGGCGGACGGTGACGGCGCTCGTGCGACGACGTTCTCGCTCGGCCTCGACACGCCGCTCGGCACGCGTGGATGGGGCCTGTCCGCGCTCGCCGAACACGTTGCGCGCAGTGGTGGCGCCGGCGACGGCAACGAGGACCGCCTGTCGGTATTCCTGCGCTACGAGTTCGGTCGCAGCAGCTCGTTCGCGCCGACCTCGCAATTGCAGGACCCGGCATGGATCACGCGCTCGCTCGCGCGCCCGTCGAGCGCACACCCGCGCACCGTCGAGAGCTATCGCCGCACGCGTTCGCAAACGGTGTCGGTGACGCACGGTCCGCGCCAGTACACCAACCATTTCCCGATCGCACAAGCCGACAGTGTCAGTACGACTGCCGGCGTTGCGGCCACCATCAACGTCGTCGCCAACGACAGTGACGCCGATGGCGACGCGCTCGCGGTCAGTGCGGTGACGACACCCGCGCACGGCAGTGCGGTCGCGTCCGGCGGCAACATCCTGTATACGCCGGCGGCAGGGTTCAGCGGCGCGGATGCATTCGCCTACACCGTCAGCGACGGTCGCGGTGGCAGCGCGAGCGCCAACGTTGCCGTCAGCGTCGGAGCGCGTCCGAACCAGGCGCCGGTCGCGCGCGATGACGATGCTGCGACGACCTTCGGCCAGCCGGTCACGATCCGCGTGCTGCAAAACGACAGCGATGCCGACAGCGACCCGCTCGCCATCACCAGCGTGGGCGTGCCCGCACACGGCACGGCGAGCATTTCCGGCCAGGGTATCGTCTACGTGCCGGCGCCCGGCTACAGCGGTCCCGACAGCTTCACCTACGTGGTCGATGACGGCCATGGCGGCAGCGCGACTGCGACGATCACGATCACGGTCGGCGTGCGGCCCAATCGCAATCCGAACGCGCGCCCCGACGCGGCGAGCGTCACCTCGGGCCAGTCGGTCGCCATCAGCGTTCTCGCGAATGACAACGATGCGGACGGCGACACCGTCGTGCTCGCATCGGTAGGCGTGCCATTGCACGGCACGGCATCGATCAATGGCGGCCAGATCCAGTATGCGTCGACGCCCGGTTACGTCGGTGGTGACAGCTTCTCGTACACCATCAGCGACGGTCGTGGCGGCACTGCGTCCGCGCTGGTCACGATCACCGTGACGCCGGCGCCGAACGGTCCTCCAGTCGCAGTCGACGATGCGGCAACGACGCCGATAGGAGTGCCGGTCACGATTCCGGTGCTCGCCAACGACAGCGATCCCGACGGCGATCCACTCGCGATCACCGCGACGACGCCGCCCGCATTCGGCACGATCACGGTCAGTGGCGGCTCCATCGTCTATACGCCGACAGTGGCCGGCGTAACCGGGACGGATACGTTCACGTACACCATTTCGGATGGCCGCGGCGGCACCGCGACCGCGACCGTGCGGGTGACCATCACGGCGACCGCGAACCAGCCGCCCGTGGCGGTCGACGATGCCGCGACGACGGCGACGGGCGTGCCGGTCCCGGTTGCCGTGCTTGCCAACGACAGCGATCCGGACGGGGATCCGCTGACGATCACGACGACGACGCCACCCGCGTTCGGCACGATCCTGGTGGCAGGCGGCACGATCACTTACACCCCGTCGACCGCCGGCATCATCGGCGTGGACACATTCACGTACACGATCTCCGATGGTCGCGGCGGCACCGCGACGGCGACCGTGCGCGTTACGGTCACGGCAGCCGCGAACCAGCCACCCGTGGCCGTCGACGACAACGCGACGACGCCGTTCGGCCAGCCGGTCACGATCGCGGTGCTCGCGAACGACTCCGATCCGGATTCCGATCCGCTCGTCGTCGCCAGCGTGACGCCGGCGTCCAGCGGCACGGCCGTCATCGCCGGAAATGCGATCGTCTACACGCCGGCCGCCGGCTTCAGTGGCGTCGACCGTTTCGGCTACACGATCAGCGATGGTCGTGGTGGTACCGCAGCCGCATTCGTCGCCGTGGTCGTGTCGCCGGCACCGAACCAGCCGCCGGTCGCGGTGGACGACACGGGCTTGCTCAACCAGACCGTCATCGCGGTACTTGGCAACGACAGCGATCCCGACGGCGATCCGCTCACGATCATCGCAGTCACGCAGCCCGTCAGCACGGCCGGAAACGCGGGCACCGTCGCGATCACCGGCAACACCGTAACCTGGTCGCCGCCAGCCGGCTTCCTCGCAGCGGCGACATTCACCTACACGATCTCGGACGGCCGCGGCGGCACTGCGACCGCCAACGTCGACGTGGCGACCGGCACTCCTTGACGGTGCGGTCGGCGCGAAGGTGGCGCGGCCTTACAATCCGCGTCGCCTCCGCAGGAAATCGCCTTTACGCATGCCCAAGCTACGCGTCGCCCTCGCCCAGTTCGATTTCCCCGTCGGTGCCGTCACGCGCAACGAGGAACGCATCACTGCCCTGATCGCCGAGGCGCGTGACCTGCATCGCGCCGACGTCGTCCTGTTCCCGGAGCTCGCTCTGAGCGGCTACCCTCCGGAGGACCTGTTGTTGCGTCCGAGTTTCCTCGCCGAATGCGAGACCGCGCTCGGGCGGATCGCAGCCGGCGTGCAGGGCATCGTCGCCGTCGTCGGCTGGCCGCAGGCCGCCGGCGCGGTCGTCTACAACGCGGCGAGCGTGCTGCGCGACGGCGCGGTCGCCGCGACCTATCGCAAGCGCGAGCTGCCGAATTACGCGGTGTTCGACGAGCGCCGCTATTTCGACGTCGATCCGGATCGCGAGGACTGCACGTTCGATGTCTGCGGCGTTCGCGTCGGCCTCGTGATCTGCGAGGACCTGTGGTTCGCCGAGCCGTTCGCGGGAACGATCGCCGCGGGGGCCGAACTGGTGCTCGTGCCGAACGCATCGCCATTCGAACGCGACAAGCACGCGCAGCGTGACGCGCTGCTCGCCGAGCGCGTGGGCGAATCGCGCGCGCGCGGGCCAGGCGTCGGCATCGCCTACCTCAATGCCGTCGGAGGCCAGGACGCCGTGGTGTTCGATGGCGCCTCGGTGCTCGCCGACGGCGACGGTCGCGTGCATCCGGCCGCACGCGCGTTCGAGGATCACTGGCTCGTCGCCGACTACGACGCGTCGATGCGCCGCTTCACGCCGGTCGCGTGGCCAGCCGAGGAAGACGAAGGCCGCGATGCGCTCGCGTGGCGCGCGATCGTGCGCGGCACGCGCGACTACTGTGCGAAGAACGGTTTCGACAAGGTCTGGATCGGACTCTCGGGCGGCATCGACTCGGCGCTCGTGCTCAGCGTTGCCGTCGACGCGCTCGGCGCCGGCAACGTGACCGGCGTGCGGATGCCGTCGCGCTACACGTCGGATCTCAGCAACGACCTGGCCGACGAGCAGGCGCTCGCGCTCGGCGTGAAGGTCATCGGCGTGCCGATCGAAGCGCCTTTCAGGGGATTTCTCGACGCATTGGCTCCGGCGTTTGCGGGAAGCGCCGCCGACGTGAGCGAGGAGAACCTGCAGTCGCGCTGCCGCGGCGCGATCCTGATGGCACTGTCGAACAAGTTCGGTGGGCTCGTCCTCACGACCGGCAACAAGAGCGAATATGCGGTCGGCTACGCCACGATCTACGGCGACATGTGCGGCGGCTATGCGCCGATCAAGGATCTGTACAAGACCGAGGTATTCGCGCTCGCGCGCTGGCGCAACGCGGTCGCCGGCGCACCGGTGATCCCGCCTGCGGTGATCGCGCGACCGCCGTCGGCGGAACTGCGCGAAAACCAGACCGACCAGGATTCGCTGCCGCCGTACGACGTGCTCGACGCGATCCTGCTGCGCCATGTCGACGGCGAGCAATCGCGCGACGAGATCGTGCGTGCGGGTTTCGATCCCGCGGTGGTCGAACGCGTGCTTCGCCTGGTGCGCATCAGCGAATGGAAGCGCCAGCAGGCCGCGCCGGGGCCGAAGGTGTCGCGCCGCGCATTCGGCCGAGAGCGCCGCTATCCCATTACTTCAGGCTGGCGGTAAGGGCGTCACGGCGGTAGGGCAGCAGGGCGGTACGCGCGCAGCGCGCGCCGCCGACGATCATCCGCGATTGGACAGCGGGATCAGCTTCCACCAGTTCGAGCGGTAGTGCGGCCAGTTGCCGTGCAGGGACGCATGCTCCGGATAGTTCAGCTTGAGCACGCGCTCGGCATCGTCGGCGAGCTTGTCCTGGCCGAGCTTGCGGTAGCTGCGCACCATGACCGCGAGCGCATCACCGGCCTGCGGCGTCTGCGGGTACGTCTCGATCACGGCCTTGGCGCGGTTGGAGGCCGCGACATAGGCTTCGCGCTTGAGATAGAACAGCGCGATGTTGAGGTCGGCCTGCGCCATCATGTTGCGCAGGTGGAGCATGCGCTGGCGCGCGTCCGCGGTGTAGACGCTCTGCGGATAGCGGCTGAGCAGTGCGCCGAAATCGTCGAACGACTGGCGCAGGTTGGCCTGGTCGCGCTTGGTCATGTCCTGGCCGACGTAGCGCTCGAGGAAGCCGCCGGAGCGATTGAAGTTGATCAGGCCGCGCAGGTAGTACGCGTAGTCGACGTGGCGGTGGGTCGGGTAGGTCTTGATGAAGCGGTTGATCGTCGAATACGCGTCGTCCGGCTTGTCGTCCTTGTACTGGGCGTAGGCGAGGTTGAGCTGCGCCTGTTCGGTGTACGGGCCGAACGGGAAGCGCGAATTGAGGCGCGTGAACGCACGGATCGCGAGGTCGTTGTTGCCGGCTTCGAGCCCGTCGACACCCTGTCGATAGAGCTCCTCGACCGTCATCGTGTCCATCGGGTTGCCTTTCTTGGCGCCGCGATGGAACAGGGAACAGCCGGCCAGCGCGACGATGAGCACGAGCAGCGCGGTGCGCAGGACGAAACGGAAGGTGGGGGAGACTCGCATGCGGATGGCAGGCTCTGCGATGATGGACGGGATGGGGTGGGCCGCACGGCCGTAGCCGCCGGAGCGCGCCGGATCAGCCGGCCCGCGGTGCCTCTGGGCACCTCGCGAAACACCGATCATAACCTGAAACGTCGCCGGCGCTGGAAGCGTGAGGCGGCAGGACCTGCCGCAATGACCGAAACCGAATCGCACCTGAACGCGCAACGCCTCGACGCGACCATCCCCGAGCACCTCGCCGGGCGGCGCTTCGACCAGGCGCTGGCCGAAATGTTCCCGGATTTCTCGCGCTCGCGCCTGACCGCGTGGATAAAGTCCGGCGCGGCACGCCTGGGCGGCGAAGCAGCCGCGCCGCGGCAGATCGTCCGCGGTGGCGAGGCGGTCGCGCTCGACGTGGTGATGGAGCGCGAGATCGGTGCGCAGGCCGAAGACATCCCGCTCGACATCCGCTACGAGGATGCCGATCTCATCGTCGTCAACAAGCCGCCCGGGCTCGTCGTGCATCCGGGCGCCGGCAATCCGGCCGGCACCTTGCAGAACGCGCTGCTGCATCACGATCCGAAACTTGCCGAAATCCCGCGTGGCGGCATCGTGCACCGCCTCGACAAGGACACCTCCGGCCTGATGGTCGTCGCGCGCACCCTGCGCGCGCACACCTCGCTGGTCGAGCAGTTGTCAGAACGCGATGTGCATCGCCAGTACGCCGCGATCGTCTATGGCGCGATGGTCGCCGGCGGGCGCGTCGACGAGCCGATCGGTCGCCATTCGCACGACCGCCTGAAGCAGGCGGTACGCGAGGACGGCCGCGACGCCATCACCCACTATCGCGTGCGCGAGCGGTTCCGCACCATGACCCTGGTCGAATGCCGCCTCGAAACCGGTCGCACGCACCAGATCCGCGTGCACATGGCGCACGTGAAGCACCCGCTGGTCGGCGACGCGCAATACGGCGGCCTGCTGAAGCTGCCCAAGGGTGCGTCCGCCGATCTCGTCGATGCCTTGCGTGCGTTCAAGCGCCAGGCGCTGCATGCCGAGAAGCTCGAATTCGCCCATCCGAAGACCGCAAAGCCGCTCGCGATCGAAGCCGAGCGACCCGCCGACATGGAGCGCCTGCTCGGCGCGCTGCGCGCGGACGTGAAGGAACACGGTGAACGCTGACGGAGCACCGGCCGATCCAGCGCTGCTCGTACCGGACTGGCCGGCCCCGTCGAACGTGCGTGCCTGCGTGACCACGCGTGACCTGGCCGGCAGCTCGCTCGCACCGTTCGATCATTTCAATCTCGGTACGCGCTGCGGCGACGAGCCGCAGGCAGTCGCGGCGAATCGCGATGCGCTGATCGTGCGTGCAGCCCTGCCTGCGCCGCCGCGCTGGTTGCGCCAGGTCCACGGCATCGCGGTGCACGAAGCGCAAACGACGCCGATCGAAGCGGAGCCTGAAGCCGATGCAGCCGTGACGACGCAGCCAGGCGTCGTGCTCGCGGTGCTAACGGCCGACTGCCTGCCTGTGCTGTTCTGCGCCGACGATGGCAATGCGGTGGCCGTCGCGCATGCCGGCTGGCGCGGCCTCGCCGCAGGCGTGCTCGAAGCGACGATCTCGTCGCTGCGCGTCGCGCCGTCGCGACTGCTCGCGTGGATCGGTCCGGCGATCGGCGGCGCGTCGTACGAAGTCGGTGACGAAGTGCGTTCCGCTTTCGTCGATGCCGACGCGGACTGCAGCGATGCATTCGTCGCGACCCGGCCGGGTCACTGGCGCTGCGACCTGGAGGCGCTCGCGCGCCGGCGTCTCGCCGCAGCCGGCGTTGTCCGCGTGCACGGCGGCGGTTTCGACACGTTGCGCGATGCGCGCTTCTATTCGTACCGGCGTTCGCGCGAGACCGGCCGTTTCGCCACCCTGGCGTGGATCGGGCCCGGCAATCCCGCCTGCGGCTGAGTGGCAATTGCAGGAACGACGCACGTCGCCGCGGCTTCGGAGCGTTGGTGAAGCACGTCGATCGAGGCGGTCAGGATTTCCCGCCAAGCCCGAGCGCCTCGCTGCGTTCCGGCGGCGGCAGCCCGACCTTGTGGCAGAACATGGCCAGGCGCGGGTCGTGGCGCAGGGTCAGCAGCAGCGGGTCGTACAACAGGAACGTGATGCCGGGGTCGCGGTTCGCGAGTGCGCGATCGAGCCATTCGAACGTCCGGTCCGCATCGCCGCGCAGCGCGTACACGCCGGCGATCTGGTACGCGGCGAATGCCGCGTGCTGGTCGACGACGGCCTGCACGGCCGCGTCGCTGGCTGCGCGGTCGCGTCCCGCGATGCGTGCGAGTGCGATCGCGACGTCGCGCCAGATGCCCGGCGGAGCCGCTCGCGCAGCCGCCAGCGCCGCTTCCGGATCGCCGCGCGCGATTTCCACGGTCGTGGACTGCAGGTGGAACGTGCCCGCTTGCGACTGCAGTTCGATCGCGCGATGCACGGACGCTCTGGCCTCGTCGAGGCGACCGAGCGCGCCGAGATAGATGCTCTGCCAGTAGTGCTGGCTCGCGTAGAGCGGATCGTTGGCGAGCACCTGTCGCGTCAGGTCGACCGCTTCGCGCACGCGGCCCTGTGCCGCGACCACGCGACCGAGTCCGGCCTTCGCGTTGTCGTCGGCCGGCGCGAGTGCGATCGCACGTCGATACTCCGCCTCCGCGCCCTGCCAGTCGTAGTCGGCGTTCGCGAGCAGGTAACCGCGTGCGGCGTGCGCCGCGGCGAGGTCGGGTGCGAGCGCGAGCGCGGTCTCGACGGCGCTGCGCGCTTCGCTGTACGCCTTCTGCGCGGCGTCGCCACTCAGCGCGAGCGCGGTGAGGCCCGTCCACGTGCGTGACAGCGTGGCCCAGGCTTCCGCGTAACCGGGATCGAGCACGGTCGCGCGCGACAGCTCCTCGATCGCCTTGCGCTGGTCGGCCTCGGTGCGGCGATCAGCGTGAAAGCGCCCGCGCAGCAACGCCGCGTACGCGTCGAGATTGCCACTCGGCGGACGGTCGCCCGGCGGACGCGCGCCGGTGGCGGGCAGCAACTTCGCCTTGAGCGCCGCGGCGACCGCGGCAGTGAGTTCGTCCTGCAACGCGAACAGGTCGTCGTACGGACGGTCGTAGCGCTGCGACCAGATCGTGCTGCCGTCAGCGCTGCGCACGAGTGCGGCGACGACGCGCACCTTGTCGCCCGCGTGCTGCACGCTGCCTTCCAGCAGATGCGCTACCCCGAGCTTCGTGCCGATCGCGCGGCTGTCCTCCCTGGCATCGCGGAACTGGAACGACGAATTGCGGCTGATCACCCGCAGGCCCTCGAACTGCGACAGCGCGACGATGAGATTTTCCGACAGGCCGTCGGCGAAAAACTGCTGGCTTTCGTCGCCGCTGGCGTTGAGCAGCGGCAGCACGGCGATCGAATGATCCTGCGCGGACGCCGCGACAGCTGCCGCAGCGGGTGCGGCGCCGGGCGCATGCCATGCGCGCCATGCGCCGGCAGCGGCCAGCACGCCGATCGCGGCGGCAGCGGCGACGATGGCCAGTCGGCGCGAGCGCCGGGCCGGCATCGCATTCGTGCTGCTTGCGGCGCCGGTTGCCGATCCGCGAGGTTCGATCGACGTTCGTGCAGTCGCGCCGGGTGCGGGCGTGCGCGGCGTCAGCGCGGTCGCGGCGAGCGCACCGGCCTGCTGCAGAATTTCTGCGCGGCGCGCAAGGTCTGCTGCATCGGCCAGGCGGTCCTGCGGCCGCTTGGCCAGCAGCAGGTCGAGCAGCGATTGGCACGCCGCGAGCGGCGCCGGCAGTGTCGGAAGCGGCGCATGCACATGCTGGACGCCGACCGCGACGTCAGCGGTTCCAACGTACGGCAACTGACCGGTCAGCAACTGGTGCAGCACGACGCCGAGGCTGTAGAGGTCGGAGCGGCCGTCGAGTGGCAGGCCGCGGATCTGTTCCGGGCTCATGTAGTACGGCGTGCCGATGGTCAGTCCTTCCTGGGTCAGCGCCGACTCCGCATTCGCAGCGCGCGCGATGCCGAAATCGCCGAGTGCATACGAGCCATCGATGCGGCGCAGGATGTTTTCGGGTTTGATGTCGCGGTGGACGACACCCTCCGCGTGCGCGTGGGCCAGCGCCAGCGCGACCTGCCGGATGATCTCGAGTGCCTCGGCGGGCGCGAGTGCGGTGGCGGTCGCGACCACGCCGCCCGGCATGTATTCCATCGCCAGGTAGGGTTGGCCCTCATGCACGCCGACGTCATGGATGCCGACGATATGACGATGCGCGAGCTTCGCCGCGATGCGGCCCTCGCGCAGGAAGCGCTCGGTCGCGACCGGGTCGGCAGCGAGGGAGGGCGACAGCAGCTTCAGCGCGACTTCGCGGCCGAGCGATTCCTGGATCGCCAGGGAGACGGTGCCCATGCCGCCCGCGCCGAGCGCCCTCAGGATGCGGTAGCCGGGTATCGTTGCGGGGGGCGCCATCGCCCGAAGCATACTCAAACGCGCGTCGATCGTTGGGAGGTCGCTTGGAACCGTTGTTTTCCCGTCTGCTGGGCGAGTCGTTCGCGAACCTGGCGCCTCGCGTGCGCGCGTTGCACCTGCGCGAAGGAACGCATCGCCATCGCGGCGTCGTCGAGGTGGAGCGGGGGGCCAGCGTGCTGGCGAAGCTGTGTGCGTACGCGACGCGCCTGCCGCCGGCGGGCCATGGCCCGATCGAAGTCGAGATCGTCGCCAGCACCGATGGCGAGACCTGGTCGCGGCACGTCGGCCGGCACGTGATGCGTTCGCGCTTGTCGGCGCACGACGGGTTGCTGCATGAGCGCCTGGGCCTGGCCACGTTCCTGTTCCGCCTGCAGGCGCGCGCAGGCGCGATCGAATGGCGCGTCGAGCGCGTGCGCGCACTCGGCCTGCCGTTGCCCGCGCGCTGGTTCGCCGGCGTCTCCGCGCGCGAGAGCGAGGCGGACGGCCGCTATCACTTCGACGTGCGCGCATCGATGCCGCTCGCCGGCCTGCTCGTGCACTACCGCGGATGGCTCGATGTCGCCTGAAAATCCTTCGCCCGCGATCATCGTCTTCGACGGCGAATGCGCGCTGTGCAGCGGTTGGGTGCATTTCCTGCTGCGCCACGATCGCGATGCGCGCTATTGCTTCGCCGCGATGCAGGCGCCGAAAGGCCGAGCGCTGCTCGTCGCGCACGGGCTCGATCCGGACGACCCCAGTTCGTTCCTGCTGCTCGACGGCGACCGGGCCTGGACCGACACCGATGCGATCCGCCGCGTCGTCACAGGGCTCGGCGGCGTCTGGCGCTTCGCGCAGGTGCTCGCATGGATACCGAAGCCGCTGCGTGATCGCATCTACCGGCTCGTCGCGCGCAACCGCTACCGTTGGTTCGGTCGCAACGCAGCGTGTTTCGTACCGAGTCCGGAGCAACGCGCGCGTTTCCTGTAGGGCGTCGCGACATGCAGGGCGGTACGCGCGCAGCGCGTGTCGCCGAACGCGGAGCAGCATTCCGCATGCTGCATGGCCTCAAACCCGTTCGATCGTCGTCTCGATCGCGTAGCCGGCGAGGGCTGCCACGAATTCATCGAGCGTGAACAGGTCGAGGCAGGCGCGTGCGCCGCTGCCGGTCAGCTCGCCACGGGCGAGCTTGCGCGCGAGCACCACCGCGGCGGTCGCCGGCACTTGCGGACCGTCGCCGTTCGCGGCGACCAGGCGCCAGCGCAGGTGCAGGGCGTGGCCATCGAGACCGCGCCCGCGCAGTTCGACCTGCATCACGCCGATGTCGCTGCCCTCGTCCAGCCAGCGCTCGCTCAAGGCGAGGAGCGCCGCCGCGTGGCGCGCGAGATCGCGCACGAGACCGGTGCGCACCGCCCACGAAGCGAGCCACAGGCCGAAGTGCATGCGGCGCAGGTCGAGTCCGGCGCGGAAGTCGCAGCCCCGCAGTCCGGGATGACGTTTGGGCAATACGGTCAGGTCCGGCACTTCGCAGCGCGCGAACCAGCGCGCGCCGACGCCCGCAATCCGCAGCCGTCGCAACGATTGCCAACCGTGCGCGCGCCGCCAGCGAGCTCCGGCGAGAAGCGGGTACGGACGCCCGACATACCCGAGGATCGCGCGCGTCGTCGCAAGGCCACGCGGCGTGCGATTGCCGGGACTGATCGCGGTTTCGATCGAATCAAGGCTGTCGAAACGATCAAGCAGCGCGGCGACGACGGCGCCGCTGAGGCCTGGCACGCTGCTCGCGCCGCTGACCGCCCAGCGGCAGGCCGCGTGCGCGGTCGCGTCGAGCGCATCGAAGCCGGCGACGAAGTCGCGACCGTCGGCGAGGTCGACGTAGTGCGCGCCGAGCGCGAGCGTGATGCGCGCGACGGCGTAGTCGCGCTGCTGGAACGGGCCCGCGGTATGGACGACGAGGTGCGGTGCGAGCGCGGCCAGTTCGTCCGCGAATGAGGCGGCATCGATGTCCAGCGAAGCGGCCGAAACCCGCGCGGCGGCGCCACTCGCGGCGAGTTCGCCGCACAGGCGCCGGGCCTTCAGGACATCGCGGCCGGTGACGACCAGCTGGATGCCCACGTCGCGCGCCAGCGTTCGCACGATGCGTTCGCCGAACAGGCCGTAACCGCCGAGCACGACGACGCGGAATGGGTGGACGGTTGCTCGTTCCATGCGGCGGAGCACGATGGGGCGGAGCGCATCCTGATACCACGTTTGCTTGAATCGCGGCGCCGGCGGCCACATCTTCGCGCCAGCCCGCCGTGCACGTCACGGCCATTCCCTTCGAACAGGACATCCGCAGCCATGCGCATGGACAAACTCACTTCGCGCTTCCAGCAGGCGCTCGCCGATGCGCAGAGCCTTGCGGTCGGTCGCGACAACAACATGCTCGAGCCCGTGCACCTGATGGCCGCACTGCTCGAACAGCAGGGCGGTTCGACCATCCCGCTGCTGGCGCAGGCCGGGGTCAACGTGCCCGCGCTGCGCACGCGCATCGGCCAGGCGCTCGACAAGCTGCCGAAGGTCGCCGGGCAGGAAGGCAACATCAACGTCTCGAACGACCTCAATCGCCTGCTCAACGTCACCGACAAGCTCGCGCAGCAGCGCGGCGACGCATTCATCGCCTCGGAGCTGTTCGTGCTCGCCGCGCTCGACGACAAGGGCGAGGTCGGCGCGGCGCTGAAGGCGGTTGGCGCGACGAAGGCGCAGGTCGAGGCGGCGATCGACAAGGTACGGGGTGGCGAAAGGGTGCAGTCGGAAAACGCCGAGGACCAGCGCCAGTCGCTCGAGAAGTACACGATCGACCTCACCGCACGCTCCGAGAAGGGCAAGCTCGATCCGGTCATCGGGCGCGATGAGGAGATTCGTCGCGTGATCCAGGTGCTGCAGCGGCGCACCAAGAACAACCCCGTGCTGATCGGTGAACCCGGCGTCGGCAAGACCGCGATCGTCGAAGGCCTCGCCCAGCGCATCATCAACGACGAAGTGCCCGAGGGCCTGCGTGGCAAGCGCGTGCTCTCGCTCGACATGGGCGCGCTGATCGCCGGTGCGAAGTTCCGCGGCGAGTTCGAGGAGCGACTCAAGGGCGTGCTCAGCGATCTTTCCAAACAGGAAGGGCAGGTGATCCTGTTCATCGACGAGCTGCACACGATGGTCGGCGCCGGCAAGGCCGAGGGTGCGATGGATGCGGGCAACATGCTCAAGCCCGCGCTGGCGCGCGGTGAACTGCATTGCATCGGTGCGACCACGCTCGACGAATACCGCAAGTACATCGAAAAGGACGCCGCGCTCGAGCGCCGCTTTCAGAAGGTGTTCGTCGGCGAGCCGAGCGTGGAGGACACGATCGCGATCCTGCGCGGCCTCAAGGAAAAGTACGCGGTGCACCACGGCGTCGAGATCACCGATCCCGCCATCGTCGCCGCCGCGACCTTGTCGAACCGCTACATCGCCGACCGCCAGCTGCCGGACAAGGCGATCGACCTCATGGACGAAGCGGCGTCGCGCATCCGCATGGAAATCGATTCCAAGCCGGAGGAACTCGACCGCAAGGAGCGCCGCCTGATCCAGCTGAAGATCCAGCGCGAGGCGCTCAAGAAGGAGAAGGACGCCGAATCGAAACAGCGCCTGGCCGACCTCGAGAGCGAGATCGGCGTGCTCGAACGCGAGTATTCCGACCTCGACGAAGTATGGAAGTCGGAGAAGGCGACGCTGCAGGGCGCGACGAAGATCAAGGAGCAGATCGAGGCGGCGCGGCTCGAGCTGGAAGCGGCGCAGCGCCGCCAGGACTACGCGACGATGAGCGAAATCCAGTACGGGCGCCTGCCCGAACTCGACAAGCAGCTCAAGCTCGCGCAGGAAGCCGAGACGAAGGGTTTCACGCTGCTGCAGGACAAGGTCACCGCGGAGGAAATCGCCGAGGTCGTTGCGCGCTGGACCGGCATCCCGGTGTCGAAGATGCTCGAAGGCGAGCGCGAGAAGCTGCTGCGCATGGAAGAAGAGCTGCATCGCAACGTCGTCGGCCAGGACGAGGCCGTGCGCGCGGTCAGCGACGCGATCCGGCGCTCGCGCGCGGGTCTTTCCGATCCGAACCGGCCGAACGGTTCGTTCCTGTTCCTCGGCCCGACCGGCGTCGGCAAGACCGAGCTGTGCAAGGCGCTCGCGGGTTTCCTGTTCGACTCGACCGAAGCGATGGTGCGCATCGACATGAGCGAGTTCATGGAAAAGCATTCCGTGAGCCGCCTGATCGGCGCGCCTCCCGGTTACGTCGGCTACGAGGAAGGCGGTTATCTCACCGAGGCCGTGCGCCGCCGCCCGTACAGCGTGATCCTGCTCGACGAAGTCGAGAAGGCGCATCACGACGTGTTCAACATCCTGCTGCAGGTGCTCGACGACGGCCGCCTCACCGATGGCCAGGGCCGCACGGTCGATTTCCGCAACACCGTGATCGTGATGACCTCGAACCTTGGTTCGCAGTTCATCCAGGAGTACGCGGGCACCGATGACGAGCAGGCGTACACGCAGATGAAGGCGTCGGTGATGGGCGTCGTGCAGGCGCACTTCCGGCCCGAGTTCATCAACCGGCTCGACGAGATCGTGGTGTTCCGCGCGCTCGACAAGGCGCAGATCCGCGCGATCGCGCGCATCCAGACCGGCTACCTGGCGAAGCGGCTCGCCGAGCGCCAGCTCAAGCTGGAACTGTCCGACAAGTCGCTCGATCTGCTCGGCAACGTCGGCTTCGATCCGGTTTACGGCGCCCGCCCGCTCAAGCGCGCGATCCAGCAGCAACTCGAGAATCCGCTCGCGAAGGAAATCCTCGAGGGCCGTTTCCAGCCGGGTGATGCGGTGGTCGTCGACGCCGAGGCCGGTCGACTCGTGTTTCGGCGCGCCTGACCGTCCTTCGCGCAGTCGAGGATTGCGCGACGGCCGCCAAAAGCCGAACCTGTCGTCCTCGAGGACACGGGAGCACGCTGATGGCGGTCGAAATCGTCAAGGGCAAGGCGGTCACGGTGCATTTCGACGGGCAGCGCTGCGTGCATTCGCGCAACTGCGTGCTCGATCATCCCGACGTGTTCGTGCCGAATGTCGAGGGCGAATGGATCCATCCCGACGCGGCGAGCGCGGAAGAGGTGGTCCGGCTCGCGAAGAACTGTCCGTCCGGCGCGATTCGCTGCGAGCGCCATGACGGAGGCGAAGGCGAGGCCGCGCCGATCGTCAACATCGTGCGCGTGCGCGAGAACGGCCCGCTCGCGTTCAACGCGCCGCTGCGCATGCGGGGTGTCGACGACGGCCTGCGCGCGACGCTGTGCCGTTGTGGCGCCTCGAAGCGCAAGCCGTGGTGCGATGGCAGCCATGCCGAGACCGGTTTCAGCGCGACCGGCGAACCGGCGATCGTCGCCTCGCAGCCGCTCGCGGCACGCGACGGCGAGGTGCATGTCGAGCCGCAGAAGGACGGCCCGCTCAAGGTCAGCGGCAACCTCGAGATCGTCAGCGGCACCGGCCACACGGTGAACCGCGTCACCGAAACATTCCTGTGCCGGTGCGGCCACTCGCGCAACAAGCCCTATTGCGACGGCAGTCACCGCAAGGCCGGATTCGTCGCCGACTAGGCCGCAGGACTTGAATTGGAGCGGTATATCCGCATAGTCGCGGACCCGCGCCATCGTCGTACCGAGGTCCAGATGCCGATTTACGAATTCGAATGCACCGCCTGCAAGGCCGTATTCGACCGCCTGCAGAAGCTGTCGGACCCGGATCCTGTCGATTGTCCCGAGTGCGGCAAGCCGCAGGTCAAGCGACGGCTGAGTGCACCGCAGTTCCGCCTCGCCGGCGGCGGCTGGTACGAGACCGACTTCAAGAAGGACGGCGACACCAAGCGCAACCTCGCCGGCAAGGACGAGGCACCGAAGGCCGACTCCAAGCCGGAGGCGCCGGCCGCCGAGAGCAAGCCGGCGCCCGCCGCCAAAACCGAAGGCGGTGCCGCCTGAGAGTGCTTCCCGCTCTGTTCATTCTTGTGGGCTAGACTGCCGAGGCATCCACAAGCCACCGGTAGGGAGAAGGGTCATGCTCAAGCCTGTCCATGGAATCACCGCCCTCGCGTTGTCCGTCTGCGCGCTCTCCGCCGCTGCGGCGCCGGGCCCGTCGCAACTGGCATCCACGCTGCGCGTAGCCGCCACTGCCCAATGGCAGCCGGGTCCTGGTTGGGACCGCGACATCGACGTGCGCTGCGCCAGCAACGGCTACCAGTACAACATGTGCCAGGTCGACACCGGTCGCGGCAGCGACGTGCGACTCGTCAGCCAGGTCTCAAAGACGGCCTGCATCGAAGGTCGCACCTGGGGCTGGAATCGCGCAGGCATCTGGGTCGACCAGGGCTGCGAAGGCGTGTTCCGCGTGCAGCGCCGCTGGTCAGACGGTGAGGGTGGTCATCATGGCGGCGGCGGATATCCGGGCGGTGGCGGGGACTGGCGGCCGGGTCCGGACTGGGACCGCGCGATCCGCGTGCGCTGCGCCAGCAACGGCTTCCAGTACAACATGTGCCAGGTCGACACCGGTCGCGGCAGCGACGTGACGATTGCCAAGCAGATCTCCAAGACGCGCTGCATGGAAGGCCGCAACTGGGGCTGGAACCGCGCGGGCATCTGGGTCGACCAGGGCTGCGAGGCCGAGTTCGTGGTCCAGCGTCGCTGGCGCTGATAACGTCCACGGATGGACGGAATGCCGGAATTGCAGGAGCAAATTCCGGCGATCCATGGATGGACGGAATGCCAGTCCATGAGCGCTCCCGGCGCTTATGGACACTTCCCACATCCCTGTGGGTTGGAATTGCAGGAGCAAATTCCGGCACGTAGCTGGTTCGGAAATGCCCGCTTCGGCGGGCATTTCCATTCTGGATGAAGCAAATTCCGGCGCAGCGATCGCGTCGGATGGCCAAGGAGCCCCGCCACATTGCGGTGCAGCAGTTTCCTCCGTAGCATTCCGCGCCTTGTTCGCGCCTAAGCGCGCCCGACGGAATTCCATGCGTACTCATTACTGCGGCCTCGTCGACGAGGCCCTGATCGGCCAGACCATCACCCTGTGCGGCTGGGCCGATGTCGCCCGCAATCTCGGCGGCCTGTGCTTCATCGACCTGCGCGACCATGAAGGCATCGTGCAGGTGGTCGCCGAACCACAGGGACGTGGAAGTGCCGCGGGAGGCAGGATGCCGGGAGCGGCAGAGCCGACCGATGCCGACGGCAATGCCGCGGTGATCGCGGCGGCTGCGCAGGTCGGCTACGAGGACTGCATGCGCGTGACCGGCGTCGTGCGCAAGCGCCAGTCGGTCAACGACAAGATCAGGACCGGCCAGGTCGAAGTCGTCGCCACGAAGATCGAGTTGCTCAACAAGGCCGAGCCGCTGCCGTTCCACGCGCACGAGAATCCGGGCGAGGACATCCGCCTCAAGTACCGCTACCTCGACCTGCGCACGCCGGACATGCAGCGCAAGATGCGCACGCGCATCAAGCTCGTGCAGGCGCTGCGTCGCTGGCTCGACGCGCGCGGTTTCCAGGACATCGAGACGCCGATCCTGACCAAGGCGACGCCCGAAGGCGCGCGCGACTTCCTCGTGCCGGCGCGCATGCACCCGGGCGAGTTCTACGCGCTGCCGCAGTCGCCGCAGTTGTTCAAGCAGATCCTCATGATGGCGGGCTTCGACCGCTACTACCAGATCGCGCGCTGTTTCCGCGACGAGGCCTTGCGCGCGGACCGCCAGCTCGAATTCACCCAGCTCGACCTCGAGTTCGCGTGGGTCACCGAGCGCGACGTGCAGGACACCGTCGAGGAAATGATCCGCGCGGTGTTCCGCGAAGTGATGGCCGTCGAGCTCGATGCGCAATTCCCGCGCATGACCTGGGCCGAGGCGATGCGCCGCTACGGTTCGGACAAACCGGACCTGCGCATCGCGCTGGAACTCGTCGATGTCGCCGAACTGGCGAAAGGCTGCGAGTTCAAGGTGTTCACCGATGCCGCCAACGACCCGGATGGCCGCGTCGCTGCCTTGCGCATCCCGGGCGGCGCTGCGCTCTCGCGCAAGCAGATCGACGAGTACGCCGCGCACGCCGCCAAGTACGGCGCCAAGGGCCTCGCCTACGCCAAGATCGACGATGCGGGCGTGGTCAATTCGCCGATCAGCAAGTTCTTCGCCGAAGACGCGTTTGCCGCGCTGCTCAAGCACGTCGGGGCCGGCAACGGCGACATCGTGTTCTTCGGTGCCGGCGCCTACAACAGGGTCAGCGACTTCATGGGCGCCGTGCGCCTGAAGGCCGGCCGCGACTTCAAGCTCGTCGCCGACGCCTGGCGTCCACTGTGGATCACCGATTTCCCGATGTTCGAGTGGGACGAGGAGGCGCAGCGCTACGTCGCCCTGCACCATCCGTTCACCGCGCCGGCCGTCGACGACGAAGCGGACCTGCGCGCGAACGCGAAGAACGCCGTGTCGCGCGGGTACGACATGGTCCTCAACGGCAACGAGATCGGAGGCGGCTCGATCCGCATCCATCGTTCGTCGATGCAGTCGGCGGTGTTCGAGCTGCTCGGCATCGGTGCGGAAGAGGCGGCGGCTAAGTTCGGCTTCCTGCTCGACGCGCTCAAGTACGGCGCGCCGCCGCATGGTGGCATCGCGTTCGGCATCGACCGCATCGCCGCGCTGATGGCCGGCACGGATTCGATCCGCGACGTGATCGCGTTCCCGAAGACGACGTCCGCCCAGTGCCTGATGACCGGCGCGCCGTCGCCGGTGCCGGAGGCGCAGCTCGCCGAGGTGCACATCCGCGTCGCGGAGCGCAAGGCGGAATGAGCCGGGTGTCGTCGCGCGGTCGCGTCGAAGCGCAGCCTGCGCGCAGCGCGCGCGGGCGCAGCGTCGACGCGGGTGTCGCGCAAGGACACGTGATCCTGCTGCACGGCATCTGGATGCGTGGCATCACCCTGATGCCGCTGGCGCGGCGCCTGCGCCAGGGCGGCTACACGGTCGAGACGATCGACTACGCGAGCGTGTTCCGCGGCATCGGACCGGCCTGCGACAAGCTGCGCGAGCGCATGCATGCGAACGAACACGGAGTGGTGCACCTCGTCGGGCACAGCCTCGGCTCGCTGGTCGCGCTCGAAGCGACGCGTGGCGTACGCGGACTGCCGAAAGGACGCATCGTGTGCATCGGCCCGCCGCTGCGGGGCAGCGCGGTCGCGCGCGCGCTGACCGCGTTCCCGGGCGGTCGCCTGCTGCTCGGCCACAGCGCCGAGCCGCTGCTGGCCGGCGTCGACGCCTGGAAGGGCGCGCGCAACGTCGGCGTGATCGCGGGTCGCCTGCCGTTCGGCCTCGGCGTCACGCTCGGCCCGCTGGTGGCGCCGCACGATGGCACCGTGTCGGTCGAGGAAACCCGGCTCGACGGCATCAGCGACCACCACACCGTCGCGGCTTCGCACACGGGCATGCTGTTCTCGTCCGAAGTGGCGGACCTCACGCTCGCATTCCTGCGCGACGGATGCTTCGTGCCGTCGCCACGCGGCTGACACGCGATGTTCCCCACGACCATGCCGCGCACTATCGCGCCGTCAACGCGGACCGCGACGCGTTCCGCCACGAACATCGGCGCCACAGCGCGTACCATCCACGCCACGATCACAGCGGCGGCGAACATGGCGGTTCCGATTCCCGATTCCCGAGTCCCGGTCCTCGGCGCCGTGCGCATCATCGGCATCGATCCGGGCAGCCGCTGCACCGGCGTCGGCATCATCGACGTCGATGCCGCGGGTCGCTCCACGCACGTGTTCCATGCCGCGCTCAAGGTCGTCGAGGACGATCATTTCGCCGATCGGCTCAAGCGCATCTTCGACGGCATCGGCGTCATCGTCGCCGAGCACGCGCCGCAGGAAGCCGCGATCGAACGCGTGTTCATGGCGCGCAATCCCGATTCGGCGCTCAAGCTCGGCCAGGCGCGCGGCGCGGCGATCTGCGCGCTCGTCAGTCGCGGCGTCGGCGTGCACGAATACGCCGCGCGCGAGGTCAAGCAGGCGGTCGTCGGCACCGGTTCCGGCGACAAGACCCAGGTCCAGCACATGATCGGACTGCTGTTGCAGTTGTCCGGAAAGCTGCAGGCGGATGCGGCCGACGCACTCGCGATCGCGCTCGCACACGCGCACACGCGTTCGAGCCTGCAGCGCGTCGGCATTCCGCGCGGCGCATGGAGGCGGCGCCGATGATAGGCCGCCTCCGGGGTACCCTGGTCGCCAAGCAGCCGCCGTGGATCGTGCTCGACGTCGGTGGCGTCGGCTACGAACTCGAAGTGCCGATGTCGACGTTCTACGACCTGCCGGAACTGGGTCGCGAAGTGGCGTTGTGCACGCACTACGCGGTCAAGGAAGACACCGTCGCGCTGTACGGTTTCCTGCGCGAGAGCGAGCGCGCACTGTTCCGCGCGCTGCAGAAGGTGAGCGGTGTCGGCGCGAAGATTTCGCTCGCGGTGCTGTCCGGCACCAGCGTGGACGAATTCGCGCGCCTCATCCTGAGCGGTGACCTCGCCGCGCTGACGCGCATTCCCGGCATCGGCAAGAAGACCGCCGAGCGCATGCTGGTCGAGCTGCGCGACCGCGTCGACGGGCTCGGCAGTGGCGCGCCCGCGGCGATCGGCGGCGTGGCCGGCCCGGTCGATCCGGTCGCCGAAGCCGGCATCGCGCTGCAGGCGCTCGGCTACAAGCCCGCTGAAGTTTCACGCCTCGTGCGCGAGGCGGCCGCTCCCGGCGATCGCGCCGAAGAGATCATCCGCAAGGCGCTCAAGGCAGCGCTGCGCTAGGAGAATCGAATGATGAGCCAGGACAGCGGCGGCGACACGAAGGCGCGCATGCGCGCGATGGTGCTCGGTGCGATCGGCGTCGTGTACGGCGACATCGGCACCAGTCCGCTGTACACGATCAAGCAGACGTTCGGCGAGCACGGCGCGCCGCCGACGACCGCGAACGTGCTCGGCGTGCTGTCGTGCATTTTCTGGTCGCTCGTGCTGGTGGTGTCGGTCAAGTACGCCGGCTTCATCATGCGCGCCGACAACAAGGGCGAGGGCGGCATCATGGCGCTCACCGCGCTGGCGCAGCGCAGCGTGCGCTCGAGCCAGCGCGCGCGCTGGTGGATCGTCGTGCTCGGCCTGTTCGGTGCCGCGCTGTTCTTCGGCGACGGCGTGATCACGCCGGCGATCTCCGTGCTCGGCGCGGTCGAAGGCCTCGAAGTGCTCGCGCCCGGCCTCGCGCACTGGGTGGTGCCACTGTCGGCACTCATCATCGTCGGCCTCTTCATGTTCCAGAACCGCGGCACCGGCAAGGTCGGTGCCGTGTTCGCGCCGATCATGATCGTGTGGTTCCTCACGCTCGCCGTGCTCGGCGTCTGGCACGTCGCGCAGAATCCCGGCGTGCTGCGCGCGCTGTCGCCGTACTACGCGATCGACTTCTTCGTGCACGCGCGCTGGACCGCCTTCTTCGCGCTCGGCTCGGTCATCCTCGCGATCACCGGCGCCGAGGCGCTGTACGCGGACATGGGGCACTTCGGCAAGAAGCCGATCCGCTGGTCGTGGTTCGGCTTCGTGCTGCCGGCACTCGTGCTCAATTACTTCGGCCAGGGCGCGCTGCTGATCGCCGATCCGAAGGCCGCCGAGAACCCGTTGTTCCTGATGGTGCCGCCGATGCTGCTGGTGCCGATGCTGCTGCTCGCGACGATGGCCGCGGTGATCGCCTCGCAGGCGGTGATCTCCGGCGCGTTCTCGGTCACGCGCGAGGCGATCCAGCTCGGTTTCCTGCCGCGCATGCAGGTCAAGCACACGTCCAGCGAACAGATGGGACAGATCTACCTGCCGTGGATCAACCGCATGCTGCTCGTGCTCACGCTCGCGGTCGTGGTCGGCTTCCGTTCGTCGGACAACCTCGGCGCCGCCTACGGCATCGCGGTGGTCGGCACGATGACGATCGACTCGATCCTGGTCATGATCGTGTTCCGCCGCATGTGGAACTGGACCCGCGTGCAGGTCGGCGTGGTCGGCGCGTTGTTCCTGTTCGTCGATCTCGCGTTCCTCACCGCCAATGCCGACAAGGTCGAGCACGGCGGCTGGTTCCCGCTGGTCCTCGGCACCGTGATCTTCACGCTGATGGCGACCTGGCGGCGAGGCCGCGAACTGGTCGTGCGCGAGATACGCCACGGTGGCCTCGCGCTGGAACCGTTCATCGCCTCGATCGTTGCGCACCCGCCGCTGCGCGTGCCCGGCACTGCGGTGTTCCTGACCGCGAGCCCGGAAGGCGTGCCGCACGCGCTGCTGCACAACCTCAAGCACAACAAGGTCCTGCACGAACGCAACACGATGCTCACGGTCGAAACCGTGGATACCCCGATCGCCGAGAACGACGAGCGGGTCGAGGTGGAACCGCTCGGCGACGAGTTCTACCGCGTGACCCTGCGTTTCGGCTTCGCCGAGGATCCGGACGTGCCGAACATGCTCGAGACCGTCACCGTCTGCGGCATGCCGTTCGACATGATGGACACCACGTTCTTCCTCAGCCGCGAAAGCATCGTCGCCACCGACCGCCCCGGCATGGCGCTGTGGCGCGACAAGCTGTTCGCCTTCATGTCGCGCAACGCGATCCCGGCGACCGCGTTCTTCCAGATCCCGGGCAACCGGCTGATCGAGCTCGGCACCCAGGTGGAGATCTGAAGGCGAAGGCCGAAGGCCGAGGGCGGCAAGACGTCCACGCGCTCGCGTTCATGCTACGTACGGTTTCTCGTGCCTGAACGTGGCGCGAAAGCCTCATAATTGCGCAGCCCCTGGCCGCCCCCAGCCTGAGCCCTCGATCAGCATGACCGACCGCCTCACCTCCGCCAGCGCCAGCCGCGAAGACGACCTCGTCGAGGCGACGATCCGGCCGCAACGCCTCGCCGAATACCTCGGCCAGCCGGTCGTGCGCGAGCAGCTCGGCATCTACATCGAGGCGGCGAAGCGGCGCAGCGAGGCGCTCGACCACGTGCTCATCTTCGGGCCGCCGGGGCTCGGCAAGACCACGCTGTCGCACGTGATCGCGAACGAACTCGGCGTCAACCTGCGCTCGACCTCGGGCCCCGTGCTCGAGCGACCCGGCGACCTCGCCGCGCTGCTGACCAACCTGCAGCCGCGCGACGTGCTGTTCGTCGACGAGATCCATCGGCTCTCGCCGATCGTCGAGGAAGTGCTGTATCCGGCGCTCGAGGACTTCCAGATCGACATCATGATCGGCGAGGGCCCGGCGGCGCGCTCGATCAAGCTCGACCTGCCGCCGTTCACGCTGATCGGCGCGACCACGCGCGCGGGCCTGCTCACCGCGCCGCTGCGCGACCGCTTCGGCATCGTGCAGCGCCTCGAGTTCTACAGTCCGCTCGAACTGGCCGCGATCGTGCGCCGCGCGGCGAAGATCCTCGGCATAGCCTGCGATGCCGACGGCGCGGCCGAGATCGCGTGCCGCGCGCGCGGCACGCCGCGCATCGCGAACCGCCTGCTGCGACGCGTGCGCGACTACGCGGAAGTGAAGGGCAACGGCACCATCACGCGCGAAGCGGCGGGCGCGGCGCTGGAGATGCTGAAAGTCGACGCCGAAGGCTTCGACGCGCTCGACCGCCGCCTCCTGACCACGATCATCGAGAACTTCGACGGCGGCCCGGTCGGCGTGGAATCGCTCGCCGCGGCGATCAGCGAGGAGCGCGGCACGATCGAGGACGTGCTCGAACCGTTCCTGATCCAGCAGGGCTTCCTCGTGCGCACCGCGCGCGGACGCATGGTGACCTCGAAATGCTGGCGCCATTTCGGCCTCGCGCCGCCGCGCCGCGTCGTGCCGGCCGACCTGTTCGAGGGCGAGCCGGAGCCGGAGCCGAAGGCGTGACTTCGTGACGGCCGCCCGGATACCCGCCACCGGACTCCAACCCGCATTTGCGTGGCCGTGCCGCGTGTACTGGGAAGACACCGATGCGGGCGGAGTCGTTTATCATGCGCGCTACCTGCACTTCCTCGAACGCGCGCGCAGCGAGTGGTTCCGCGCACTCGGCATCGGCCAACAGCGGCTGCGCGAGGTGGACGGCATCGTCTTCGTCGTGCATCGCATGCAGCTCGCATTCAACGCGCCGGCGCGCCTCGACGACCTGTTGAGCGCGACGGTCGCGATCGAAAACCTGCGCAGCGCGAGTTTCAGCGTGCGACAGCAGTTGTTGCGCGAACCCGCGCCGGCCGCGCTGGTCGACGCGGAAGTGCGCATCGCCTGCCTCGACGCGGTCAGTTTCAGGCCGCGCCCCATCCCGAATCACCTGCTCCAGGAAATCACCCCTGCATGAACTCGGAACTCAACGTCCTCGCCCTGATCATCGGCGCCAGCCTGCCGGTCAAGCTTGTGCTCGGCATCCTGATCGGCTTCTCGATCGCGTCGTGGTTCATCATCTTCCGCAAGAAGGCGCTGATCGATCGCGCCAACGCCAGCGCCGACGAATTCGAGGAGCGCTTCTGGTCGGGCGCCGACCTCGCCGGCCTGTTCAAGGACATCACCGGCGCCGGCGAGCGCATCACCGGCAGCGGTGCGATCTTCGAAGCCGGCTTCCGCGAATTCGCGCGCCTGCGCCAGCGCCGCGGCGTCGATTCGCGTGCGTTGCTCGAAGGCGCGCAGCGCGCGATGCGCGTCGCCTCCACGCGTGAAGTCGATCGCCTCGAACACAACCTCGAATTCCTCGCCAACGTCGGCTCGATCAGTCCCTACGTCGGCCTGTTCGGCACCGTGTGGGGCATCATGATCGCGTTCCAGGGACTGGCGAACGTCAAGGAAGCGACCATCGCGATGGTCGCGCCGGGCATCTCCGAAGCGCTCATCGCGACCGCGATGGGCCTGTTCGCGGCGATCCCGGCGGTGTGGGCCTACAACCGCTACTCGACCCGGCTCGAGCGCATCAGCATGCGTTACGACACGTTCGTCGAGGAGTTCTCCTCGATCCTCGCGCGCCAGGCGCACGTGGACGACGCCTGAACCCCGCGCCTGCCCGCAACGCGTTGGAATCCCCTGCATGCAGAACCTGAAATCCCGCAAGCGCCGCAAGCTCAAGGCCGAGATCAACGTCGTGCCGTACATCGACGTCATGCTCGTGCTGCTGATCATCTTCATGGTGACCGCGCCGCTCATGAACCTCGGCGTCGACATCCAGCTGCCGCAGTCGGCCGCCAAGTCGATCCAGAACGACAAGGAACCGGCCATCGTCAGCGTCGACGAGCAGGGCCAGCTGTCGCTCACGCTCGGCGCTTCGCAGCGCGAGCCGATCGACGCCGACACGCTGGTCAAGAAAGTTTCAGCATTCGTCAGGGAGAATCCGCAGGTACCGGTGCTGGTGGCCGGCGACCAGCGGGCCGACTACGGCAAGATCTACCAGGCGATGGTGCTGCTGCAGTCGGCGGGCGTGCCGAAGGTCGGGTTGATGAGCCAGCCGGTGCAGACCGAGCAGGCCCGCTGACCGGATGGAGAATTTCAGCGACAAGGTGCGTGCATTCGCGCTGGCGGTGGCGCTGCACGTGGCATGCATCCTGGCCTTGCTGGTCGGGTTGTGGTGGACGCACGAATCGCGCCCGGTGAGCATGCCGGGTCCGGTGATCGAGGCGACCCTGATCGGGCCGACGGCAGCGCCGAAGGCACGTTCCGGGGCGCAGAAGCCGACGCCGGCGAAACCGGCGCCACCCAAGCCCGAGCCACCGAAACCCGAACCCCCCAAGCCGGAACCACCCAAGCCCGAACCGCAGCCGGAACCACCCAAGCCCGAGACGCAGACGCCGAACGAGGTACAGCGCCAGAACCAGGTCGACCAGGAACGCGTCGCCGCGCTCGCGCAGGAAAAGGCCGAGCAGGAAAAGCGCGAACAGGAAGAGAAGGTCCGGCAGAAGCAGGTCGAGCTCGACGAAAAGCAGCGCAAGCTGCGCGAAGAACAGCAGAAGCAGCTCGCCGACATCAGGAAGCAGCGCGAGGATGCGGAGAAGAAGGTGAAGCAGGCGCGCGACGCCCTGGCGCAGATGGAAGACCGCAACCAGAAGGCTGCCGCGCAGGCGCAGCCGGAAGCGGAGCACGAGGCGGAGCAGGCGACGACCGGCGCCGGCGGCCAGGACAACGACCTCACCGCGCGCTACGCGGCGGCGATCCAGGCGGCGGTGACGAACAGCTGGAACCGTCCGGACAATGCATCGACCGGGCTGCGCTGCACCATCAACATCGCGCAGATCCCGGGCGGCGACGTGATCAGCGTGACGATCGGTTCGCCGTGCAATGCCGATCCGGTCACGCGCACGTCGATCGAGCAGGCGGTGATGAAGGCGGCGCCGCTGCCGTACCAGGGCTACGAAAAAGTGTTCCAACGCAACATCAAGTTCAATTTCAAATACGACGGATGAGGCTGATGACGAACTTCGCGGGATTCCTGGGCAGGCTGGCATTGATCGTCGCCGGTGTCTGCGGGCTCGGCAGCGCGGCACACGCGCAGCTGGACATCGACATCGTCAACGGCAACGCCTCGGCGCTGCCGATCGCGGTGGTGCCGTTCGGCTTCGATGGCGCCAGCGTGCCGCCGGAATCCAATCCCGGCGAGATCGTGCGCGCCGACCTCGCGCGCTCGGGCCAGTTCCGCACCTTGCCGAAGAACGACATCGTCGAGTTCCCGACGCGCCAGAGCGAGGTCAAGTTCGCGACCTGGCGCCTGCTCAAGCAGGACTGGCTCGTGGTCGGGCGCATGGCCGACGCCGACGGCGGCAACCTCCGCGTCGACTGGGAACTGTTCGACGTCGCGAGCCAGAAGATGCACGCGAGCGGCTCGATCAGCGGCCAGCGCAGTGGCCTGCGCGACATCGCGCACCAGGTCGCCGACGCGGTCTACGAGAAGATCACCACCGTGCGCGGCGCATTCTGGACGCGCATCGCCTACATCACCGCGACCGGCACGCCGCCGAAGAACATGTCGTACGCGCTGATGGTCGCCGATTCCGACGGCTACAACCCGCAGGTCGTGGTGCGCTCGCGCGAGGCGCTGCTGTCGCCGTCGTGGTCGCAGGACGGCCGCCGCATCGCCTACGTCTCGTTCGAAAGTGGCAACTCGGCGATCTACGTGCAGGACCTCGGCACCGGTGCGCGCCAGGTCGTGTCGAGCAGCCGTGGCATCAACAGCGCGCCGGCCTTCTCGCCGGACGGCAACCGCCTCGCGGTGAGCCTGTCCAAGGGCGGCAACCCGGACATCTACATCCTCGACCTCGCCAGCCGCCAGACGACCCAGGTCACGCGCCACTTCGCGATCGACACCGAGCCGCGCTGGTCGCCGGATGGCCAGACCCTGTATTTCACCTCCGACCGCTCCGGCAAGCCGCAGATCTACCAGGTCTCGCCCGGCGGCGGCGAACCGTCGCGGGTGACGTTCGCGGGCCAGTACAACGCCAGTCCGAGCGTGGTCGATGCGAAGGGCATCAAGCTCGCAATGGTGCAGGGCAACGGAAACGTGTATCGTATCGCGGTCCTCGACCGAGCGACCAGTCAGAACACCCTGGTTTCGCCCGGCAGCCAGGATGAAGCCCCGAGTTTCGCTCCGAACGGAAGCATGCTGCTGTACGCCGCCAGCGAAGGCATCCGCGGCGTGTTGTATGCAGCGTCAGCCGATGGAAGGGTACGTCAGCGTCTGGGTCTTGCCGAAGGGGATGTGCGCGAACCCGCCTGGGGACCCTACCGGCAACGTTGATGCCGGCGGTAGTGGGCAGTCCGCGCAACAGCTTTTCGAGTCAGCCAGTCTTCAACATAAACCGCGTTCAATCTATTGCCCGTTCAGAAGGGAAACATCATGAACAACACCGTCCGTATCGCTTTCTCGGTCCTCCTCATCGCCGGCGTTGCGGCCTGCGCGAAGAAGAAGATCAAGCCGGAACCCGTCGACAACAACCAGCAGACCACCGAAACGCATGCGACCGACACCACCGGCCGCTACACGCGTGACAGCCTCGACACGGATTCGTGCCTGCGCCAGCGCGTCGTCTACTTCGATCTCGACAAGACCGAGATCAAGTCGGAGTTCCAGGCGCAGATCGCCTGCCACGCCGAGTACCTCAAGCAGTTCCCGGATGCGCGCGTGACCTTGGAAGGCAATGCCGACGAGCGCGGTTCGCGCGAGTACAACCTCGGCCTCGGCGAGCGTCGTGGCAACGCGGTGCAGGGCGCGCTCAGCGGCGCCGGCGCTTCGTCCTCGCAGCTCAACGTGACCAGCTACGGCGAAGAGCGCCCGGTTTGCCGTCAGCACGACGAGTCGTGCTGGTCGAAGAACCGTCGCGTCGAGATCGTCTACACCGCGAAGTAAGAAAGATGGCGCACTTGAAGTCGAGTGCGATCGCGACGGCGGCCTTCGTGGCCGCCGTTGTCGTGTTCGCAGGACCCGTCGGCGCGCAGCAGCGCCTGTCCCTGTCCGAGCGCATCGAGCGCCTCGAACAGCAGGCGAACGGGCAGGGCAACGGCGCCGTCGATCTGGTCAACCAGAACCAGGCGCTGCAGTCGCAGGTGCAATCGCTGCAGGGCCAGGTCGAAGAGCTCAAGCACGCGCTCGACGAGGCGAGGCAGCGCAGCAAGGATCAGTACACCGATCTCGATTCGCGCATCGGCCGCCTCGAGGGCCATGGTGCCGGTGCGGCTTCGCCGCCACCCGGCGCAGGTCGTCCCGCGCAGCCGGAGCAGCCGCCCGAGGTCGATCTCGGCAATCCGTCTGCCGCACCCGCGCAGCCGCCCGCGCGCAACGTCGGCACGCTGACGCCGGAAGATCGCGCCGCGATCGCCGCCGGTGAACCCGCGCCGAGCGCGCCCGCGCGGCCCGCCGCACCTGCACCCGCGCAGATTGATCCCGCCGCCGAAGGTTCGACCTACAACGACGCGTTCGCGGCGCTCAAGGATGGTCGTTACGCCGATTCGGCGAAGCGCTTCCAGACCTTCATCGAGCAGTACCCGAACAGCGATCTCACCGGCAACGCGTACTACTGGCTCGGCGAGTCGTACTACGTGACGCAGAACTACAAGATCGCGCAGGAATCGTTCCAGACCTTGCTGCAGCGTTATCCGAACAGCCAGAAGGCGCCGGACGCGCTGCTCAAGGTCGGCTACAGCCAGTACGAGCAGAGGCAGTGGGACCAGGCCGAGGCGACCCTCAACGAAGTCGTGCAGAAATATCCCGACACGACCGTCGCGCGCCTCGCCCAGGGCCGCCTGCGCGCGCTGCAGACGGAAAGCCGTCACTGAGCACGCCATGATGACCGTCGCCGCCCGCGGCGTCGCGGCCGGCGACGCTGCCATCGATGCCGCGCAGTCGCCCGAGCGCCTGCGCATCACGGAGATCTTCCATTCGCTGCAGGGCGAAGCCGATGCGGTCGGCTGGCCCACCGTGTTCGTGCGCCTCACCGGCTGCCCGCTGCGTTGCACGTGGTGCGACACGACGTATTCGTTCCACGGCGGCGAATGGCGCACGATCGACGACGTGCTCGACGAAGTCGCCGGCCACGGCGCGCGCCACGTCTGCGTGACCGGTGGCGAGCCGCTTTCGCAGAAGCGCTGCATCGCGCTGCTCGCGCGCCTGTGCGACGCCGGTTACGAAGTCTCGCTCGAGACGTCCGGCGCCATCGATGTCGCTGAAGTCGACCAGCGCGTGCGCAAGGTCGTCGACATCAAGGCGCCCGGCTCCGGTGAAGTCGAGCGCAACCTGTGGTCGAACGTCGAACGCCTGCTGCCGCACGACCAGGTCAAGGCGGTGCTCGCCGATCGCGCGGACTACGACTGGGCCGTCGCGCGCCTGCGCGAACACGCGCTCGACACGCGTTGCCAGGTGTTGTTCTCGCCGGTGCACGGCAAGCTCGCGCCGCGCCAGCTCGCCGAGTGGATCCTCGCCGACCGATTGCCCGTGCGCATGCAGATGCAACTGCACAAGCTGCTGTGGGGCGAGGAGCCCGGGCATTGAAAGTGCGGGTCACCTCTCCCGCTTGCGGGAGAGGTCGCGCCGAAGGCGCGGGTGAGGGGGATCGGAGCAGGCATGCAATTGTAGGAGCGGCGGAAGCCGCGATGCGCTTCCTTCCAGCCGCAAAAGCATCGCGGCTTCCGCCGATCCTACAATTCAAGCCCGCGCCAATGGAGTGATGTGATGGGCAATGAACACAACCGCGCCGTCGTGCTCGTCTCGGGCGGCATGGACTCCGCGGTCACGCTCGCGATGGCGCGCGCGCGCGGCCACGATTGCTACGCGCTCAGCGTCGACTACGGCCAGCGCCATTCGTCGGAACTCGCCGCCGCGCGCAACGTCGCGCTCGCGCTCGGCGCGGTCGAACACAAGACCGTGCACGTCGACCTGCGCAGCATCGGCGGCTCCGCGCTGACCGCGGACGACATCGCCGTCCCCGACGACGGCGGCAGCGGCATTCCGGTGACGTACGTTCCCGCGCGCAACACGATCATGCTGTCGGTCGCGCTCGGCTGGGCCGAAGTGCTCGGCGCGCGCGACATCTGGTGCGGCGTCAACGCGGTCGACTATTCCGGTTATCCCGATTGCCGACCCGCGTTCATCGACGCGTTCGGCAAGCTCGCCAACGTCGCCACCAAGGCCGGCGTCGAAGGCGCGCACCTGGCCGTGCACGCGCCCCTGCTCGACATGGGCAAGGCCGACATCGTGCGGGCCGGCCTCGCGCTCGGCATCGACTTCGGCAGCACGGTCTCCTGCTACCAGGCCGATGCGGAAGGCCGCGCCTGCGGCCACTGCGACGCCTGCCGCCTGCGCGCCGACGGTTTCCGCAAAGCCGGTGTCCAGGACCCCACGCGCTACCGTTGAGGCGCCTGCGCGGGTAAACTGCGCGGCCCCGCGGAAGGCCGGTCGTGTGTCGGCACCGGTGCGGGGAACGACGATCGCGCCTGGCGCGATCAGGGTTCGAGGGAGTGCCCTCACCCATGCCCTCTCCCGCAAGCGGGGAGGGGAGCGATAGTCGCGCGGAGCGCGAGGGTTGTTGAAAGACGGGCCGTTAGCTCAGCGGTAGAGCAGTGGACTTTTAATCCATTGGTCGATGGTTCGATCCCATCACGGCCCACCACCCCGGAATCCCAGGGTTCGACGAGTCCACCGCGCCCGGCATGCGGGCATGCGCGCCGAGCATGTCGCAACTCGCCTGAAAGGCCGAGCGCCGCGGCACTGCAAAAAGCGCGTAATTCTTTCCCGTTGCGCACGCCAGCGCGCAAGCGTACGTTGGCGTTGCACCACACACCCCTGCTCCGCGCGGCGCCGACGAAACCCCGATCCGGAATCGTTCGTTTGTCACTGGGCTGATTGGCCAGTTCTCGCACCCGGCAGCGCATTGCGCAACCAACAGCTGATCGCGTTGGACGGGAGCGACACCATGCGTGACATCATCGATGCGGGCGCACGCCCGCACAATATCGGCGTCATCGCCGGGGAACCGAACGCCCTTGCGGCTCGCGTCATCCGGCACCTGCGGCGCGAATGCGCTTCGACCATCGTGTTCATCCATGAAGGCACCCAGGTGCTGGCTCACGATGCGGCATACGCCGACTCCGTCGAGCCCGATGCCATCGTCGGGCTCTATCGGCGCGATGCTCGCCCACAGGACATCGCGGACGATCTCCAGGCGTGCTGCGCAGCGCAGATGCGCGCCATCGGAATGATCGTCTAGCGGCGCACGCGATCGGCGCGGGTGAATCCGCGCTGTCGCGGCCGTTGCGGGTTCAGCCCGCGCTGCAGTCGCAAGCGCATCGTCCAGCGACTTCGCAACGGGCGAAGATCCGGAGGACGATGTGGGCGAGCAGAACGATAGGGGCAAGCGGCGCGTGCCCGCGGAACAAGGCAGCCTGTTCAGGACCTTTCGCTCGCGCAATTCGGCCTTCGATCGCTTCGCCGGCACCGTCACGCGGGTCGCGGGCTCGCCGTGGGCCTTCGCCGCCGCGCTGGGTTCCGTCGTGGTCTGGGCGATGACCGGCCCAAGTTTCCACTTCAGCGAGAACTGGCAGATCGTCATCAACACCGGCACGACCATCGTCACGTTCCTGATGGTCTTCCTGATCCAGCAGTCGCAGAACAAGGACAGCCTCGCCGTGCACATCAAGCTCAACGAGCTGTTGGCGGCGCATGAGCACGCGAGCAATCGCATCGTCGCGATCGAGGACCTCGACGAAGCGGATCTGGCGCAACTGCGCACCTTCTATTGCCGGCTCTCGCGGCTCGCCGAGGAAGAGGGTGGCATCAAGAAGTCGCACTCGCTCGACGAGGCGGCCGAACTGCACGAGCGTAAAAAACAGTTGAAAGCCGGCGCCTAAGCGGCATCATCGTCAACGGACACGACGAGGGCGCAGGCATCGTGAAGATCGCGACATTCAACGTCAACGGCATCCGCTCGCGACTGGCGAACCTGTTGCAGTGGCTCGAACGCGAGGCGCCGGACGCGGTCTGCCTGCAGGAGCTCAAGGCGGTGGACGCGATGTTTCCCGAAAAGGCTCTCGCGGACGCCGGCTACGGTTCCGCGTGGATCGGCCAGAGCGCATGGAACGGCGTCGCGATCCTCGCCCGGGGCGCGAAGCCGATCGTCAGCCGGCGCGGACTGCCGGGGGATCCTGCGGACGTGCAGAGTCGTTACCTCGAAGCCGCGGTCGGCGGCGTCATGATCGGTTGCCTGTACCTCCCGAACGGCAATCCGCAGCCGGGCCCGAAATTCGACTACAAGCTCGCATGGTTCGAGCGCCTCATCCGCCATGCGGCGCCGTTGAGCGCAGGCCCTCATCCGTTCGTGCTGGCGGGCGACTTCAACGTCGTCCCGACCGACTTCGACATCTACAACACGCGCTCCTGGCTCAAGGACGCACTGCTGCAACCGGAATCCCGCGCGTGCTATGCGCGGCTGCTCGAGCAGGGCTGGACCGATGCGTTGCGCGAGCGGCATCCGAGCGAGCGCATCTACACGTTCTGGGATTATTTTCGTCGGCACTGGGAGACCGACTCCGGCTTGCGCATCGACCATCTGCTGCTCAACGCGACCGTCGCCCCGCGTCTCGTCGATGCCGGCGTCGACCGCTGGGTCCGCGGCGAGAAAGGTGCGAGTGATCACGCGCCGACCTGGATCACGCTCGACGATGCGCGCACGCGATCGACGACACGTTCGAAGCCGCGCGCTGCGCCCGCGCCACGCAAGCGAGCGCGAGCCGCATCGGCAACCCGTCGTGCGACGGGCGACTGACGATCAGGGGCACACACGCGAAGAAGCGGCTGTCAGCGAGAAGCGGGCCGCGCCCGGCGAGCAACGGGAAGCGCGCAGGAAGAACGGCTGGCATCCTGACGCCGGCGTTGCAGCGGGAAGGCACGCGTTCCGAGGGTGGGACGGAACTACCGAGCGGCATCCACCAGGGCGACGCGTCGGGCCTGCCCGACGCAACGGCTTGACGCGCGGTCGCTAGCCGCCCGCCAGCGACGGCATGTCCGACTCCTCGAAGTCGGTATTGAGGAAGCGCGCGCCCGCGACGATGCGGAATCCCGTGAGGTTGCTCGCGGCGAGTTCGGCCATGATCGAACGCGCGACACTCATCGCCTGCTGGACGCCCTGCGTGCAGTCGACATGCACGTCGAGCCACGCATAGCCAGGCGGCGAGACCGTGCGCACGAGTCGGAAATCATTCGCATGCTCGTTGAGGTGCGATGCGAGCGGAACGTACTCCGCGACCTCGATCGTACCCACGTCGAGCCAACGCCTTTCGGACGATAGTTCAGTAGTCATTTGCTGGATTCCGGCAGCCCGCGGATCAAGAGGGGGCAGGGGATTGGGGCTACCGGGGAACGAGCTGAGTGGAAGAGCTCATTTTTTAGCTGGTGCAAGGCCATGATCGGGACACTTGCGCCACTTTCGCGCCGAGGCAGATTGGTACTGCGAGCCCCACCTTACGCTCCCCCGGGTTAAATCGTAGTGAAAGTGTGTACTACCACGCCTGCATCGCCACGTAGCGCGGCCAGCGCTCACGCGTCGCCTCGACCGGAAAGCGCAGGCGCGTGCGCAACGCGCGCTGCCTCCATCCGTCCAGATCGATCCACACGTCCTCGGCCATGCGGCTGCCGACCCGCGACCGCGTGTAGTACACGCGGCCCTCGGCCACGCGATCGACGACCGCGCACTGCCAGGCGCGCAGGCGGCCATGCTTGAACCAGACGACGTCGCCCGCGCGCGGGTCCCTTCTCGGATCTCGGTAGGTCGTGTTCATGGGGCCAGCGTCGCGTGCCCGCGTCTCACCAGATGAGACGCGACGTTCGGATCCTTGCGACCTGCGTCACGCTGCACTCCGGCGGGGCATGAGCCCAGACCCTGCATGCGTCTTCCCGCATCAACGATCCGTCAACCAGGCGCTTCGATCTCCGTCCAGCGCGCGACAAGGCGCCGCTGAGGTGCATACATGCGCTTCCCGCGCCGCAAACCTCTCCCGGGAATGGCCAAGCCTTGCCTCCCGACTCGCAACGATGCCTGTGCGAGACCCAATGATGCACGTCGCGAGGCTCATACCAGCGCTACTGGAGCGCATCGCTGCGCCGTCCGAGGCCTCGGATGCGCTACCCGAGGCGCTTCGATCTCCTACCGAGGCGCAACACCGCGCCTGTCGAGGCGCATGGGTCTCCTTCCGAGACGCAACGCTGCGCCTAACCGGGGCAGAGCGGCCTCCTCATCCCCACAATGCTGCGCCTCCCGAAGCGCAGCGATTTCCCCGATCGGCGCAACACTGTCCGTTCCCGGCGAAACAGTCTCCTCCGCCATCGCAGCGCTGTGTCGCCACGTTGCAATGATCGCGCTCCGAGGCCGATCACCGGACGGTCCACAGCCACAAATCGCAGACAAAAAGAAAGCCGCATCACTGCGGCTCGAAGGGGATCACGGTGTCAGGGTCTCGCGCTACGCGGCCTTGACCTCCGGCGTTCGCGGCTTCTTGGCGAAGCGGGACCCCAGCGACGCACGCAGATCTTCCAGGCTCTGATTGCCGCCGGACACCTTGAGCAGCGCATACCCCTGCAACGCCGTCGCCATCACGTCGCTACCGAGTGCCATCTCGGTATCCGCACCCCGCTTGCTCAAACGCGACAGACGCTGCAAGCGAGGACGCAGCGCATCCAGCGCAGCGAGATCCGCCTCCGCATCCGGCAAGCCCAGGCTCGGACTCACCACCTGCAGGTTCTGTCCCAGCAGGGACAGCGTCTGCCGGCAGAATGCCTCGGACTTGTCACCCATCCGTGGCACCGACCGGCGTTGTGTCGGGCTCAGCGACACCATCTCCGACAGGTTGGCTTCCAGTGCCCCCAACGCTGCATCCACGGCGGTGAGCTGGTCATTCGTGAGGTTCATCGAGATAAGGTTCTGCATGGTGCTCTCTCCCATTTTGAGGATGATCCCGACCGGACCCGGATGGCCCGGCTGGGGTGCCGCCCTGCGACGGCACGGGAGTATTGGAACAGGGGGTCGTCTCACCAGATGAGACGAGCGGGCGTGGGCAGTGAAAAAATTTCGGGGCCCGTGAGACGGGTCAGAGGCCTACACGCGCGCGATCGAACGGGTGCGTGAGGCAACTGGTTCCCATCATAGGCACCGCGACTGGTCGCGCCACGCCGAATTCATCTAGTTTGAAACACGCTACGTCAGTTCATCGAGCGCCGGGAGTGCGTTTACGATGCGGACGGTCTCAATGCTTACTCGGACAAGGCGCTTGAACAGGTTGAGGATGTAGGCCGGGTCGTCGTGTTCGGCGGCCCAGTCGTTCGGGTCGTTGACGATACCGCTGTCCTTGTCGGTGGTAACCTGGTAACGCTCGATGATCCATTCGAGCGCGGGCTTGCCGTTGACGACGTAGTCGAGCGCTTCGGGCGGGATGCCGCCGAGGGTGATGCGGCTGTTGTAGACGAGTGTGGTCTTGTTCTCGGTCAGCTTGCCGTCGATGCGCTTCTTCCCCCACGCCATTTTCTGCACGCGGTAGAGCGCGCTGTCGCCGAGGTCGAGTTCGCCCATTTGTTGCAGCGGGTACGGTTCGACGGTTTCGTAGTTGAGGTGCCAGTGCGCGAGGTCGCGGCCGGCCGCGCTGAACGCCCAGAAGTCGCGCGCGAACGGGATGCGCGGCAACTGCTTCTTGAGGTCGGCCTCGAAGCGCGTCTTGTATTCGGGCGAGTGTAGGATGCCGTAGACGTAGTAGAACAGGTCTTCCCTGCCGACCTCTGCGCCAGGTGTTGCGGCGTAGGTCTTGCGGAAGGCGGACAGGGCGGCGTCGGAAATCGCGTCACGGCGGATGAGGCAGTCGGCGCCGGCTTGGCTCAGCAGGTCGCCTTTTGGTGCTTCGTCGTAGTAGTACAAGGAGAAGCACTGAGCGCCACCCGCAAAGAGATTCATGTCCGGAACACTTTTGGTCAATAGAGCGGAAAAGTCTTTTGAAGTTCCGATTCCCATTACCATAATGGCAATATTCCCCGCGCCTTGATGCGGGAACAGTTTTGGCATCAGAAGAACCATTTCGTTGAAACGGCGGTTGAAATACAGTCGTTCTTTCGTAAATGGGCGATACATGGCAGTGACAATGTCCTTATTCTCGAACATGTATTCCTTTTGCTTGCGCACGTCGCCCTTGAGGTTGCGTGTCCAACTGATCTTTTTCGGATCGGTGTCGATCACGTCCTCAACAGCAGGCGGGTCGTCCTTCGCACGCTTGGCGGCCTTCGCATAGGCTTCGCGCTGCGCGTTGTAGAACGCGATCATTCGGCCCATGTTGTCGGCGAGCCTGTCGCGCGAGAAGTTATAGGCCCACGCATCGCGGTTAGTCACCACGCCGAGTGAATAGGTGTCGAACAGCCGCAGCGCCTTGTCGTCATCCTTGTCGCCCAATGCCATGAACATGGCAAACGCCGGATCGCGTGCATTGATCCAGTCGCCGTGTTCGTTCGGTGTGATCGTGCGCCAAGCGATGTTTTCGACGCTGCCCGCATCCTGCACGGCTTGCAGCTTTTCCTCGCGCGTCAAGTAGTCGCCGATGTCGTAGTAATGGATCGTGCCAGCGCTCGGCTTCGACGAATCCTTGATCAGCAGCGTGATGGCGACCGTCGCGCGGCTTCCGGAGCCGAACACCTTGCCGCCCTCCTTGCGCGACTGTTCGCCGGACGTGCGCTGGTTGCCGCGCAGGTTAAACACATACACCGCGCTGAACTCGTCGGCGAGGCATTTGCGCAGACCATCCATGCTCATGCTGTCAATGAAAGATCCATTGGTCACATACGAGATGATGCCTTTGTCTTTTAGTCGACTGCTGCCCCAGCGGATTGCACGAATGTAGGAGTCGTACAGACTGTGTGAACCCGTTGCGTTTGATCTTTTCACATACGTTTCGGCTATCGAATCGTCTATTGCTGGATACTTTAGATTTTGATTGTTGTCGTTTGCGTTTTCCTGCTTTGCAGAGTACGGCGGATTGCCGACGATGACGCGAATATCCACCGCCTTCTGCTTCTTCGCCCGCTTGTTGTTGTCCGGGAACATCTGCTCATCGAGTGTGCCGTCGCCTTCATTCAACTGGAAGGTGTCGGTCAGCACGATGCCGTCGAACGGCACATAGTCCTCGCCGCGCACGCCGGACAGTTCGCGTTGCAGGTGGTAGGCGTATTCGATGTTCACCGCGGCGATGTAGTACGCCAGCAGCACAATTTCGTTGGCGTGCAGTTCGCTTCGGAACTTGCGCTCGATGTCCTGTTCCTTGATGAGACCACCTTGCAGCAGGCGCACGATGAAGGTGCCGGTGCCGGTGAACGGGTCGAGCACATGCACGCCGCGGTCGGTGAGGCCGACGCCGAACTCCTGTTTCAGCGCGTAGTCGGCGCTGTGCAAAATGAAATCGACGATCTCGACCGGCGTGTAGACGATGCCGAGCCGCTCGGCCATGCGCGGGAAGGCGGTGCGGAAGAACTTGTCGTACAGTTCGATGACGATGCACTGGCGCGCCTGCGCATTATCAATGCCGCCCGCGCGCAGGCGCACGCTGGCGTAGAACTTTTCCAGCGACTCGGCTTCCTTGCCCAGGCCGTTGGCATGCAGCACGTCCAGCACCTTCTGCATGGACTTGGACACCGGGTTGTGCTGCGTGAAAGCGTAGCCCTCGAACAGCGCGTCGAATACTGGCTGCGTGATGAGGTGCTGCGCTAGCATTTCGATCGCTTCGGCCTCGCCGACGGACGGGTTGATGTTGCTGCGCAGGCCGGCGAGGAACTTGTCGAACGCGCGGCGCGGCTTGCCGTCGTCGCCTTCGAGAAGGGCCTTGATGCGGGTGAGCTGACGTTCGGCGATCTGTGCCACGTCCTTGGCCCAGCTTTCCCAGTAGCGGCGATCGCCGCACTTGAGCACGATCTTGGCGAAGATGGCGTCGCGCCATTCGCCGAGATTCGGAAAATCGAGCCGGGTCTGTTCCGGTCTTTCGCGTACATCGTCGCTATCCGACTCGCCATCGTCCGGTTGGCCGCTGCCCACACCGATGATGCTGATGTTCTCCGGCTTCTTGCCTGTGAGGTCGATCTTGTTGATCGCCGCTTCAATGCGCTCGTCGTGCGAACGAAGCGCTTGCAAGACCTGCCAGACGACCTTGTACTTGTCGTTGTCCTTGAGCGCTTCTTCAGGCGATGTGTCCGCTGGAATGCCGATGGGCAAGATGATGTAGCCGTAGCGCTTGCCCTCGGCGCGGCGCATGACGCGGCCAACGGCCTGCACCACGTCCACGATGGAATTGCGCGGATTGAGGAACAGCACCGCGTCCAGCGACGGCACGTCCACGCCTTCGGACAGGCAGCGGGCGTTAGACAGGATGCGGCAGACGTTGCCTTCCTTGCTGGCGTCGGCCTTGAGCCAGTCGAGGAGGTTCGCGCGTTTGAGCGCGTTCATCGTTCCGTCCACGTGGTCCACTTCGCAACGCAGCAGGGCGTCGCGCTGATCATCCGGCGACTGCTCGATGTACTTCTCGACGATACCCGCAAACATGTCCCTGATCTGCTTGGACGCGGCGATGCTGCGACTGAACGCCACCGCGCGGCGCATCGGCGAGGTATCGGAAGCAAGCAGGTCTTTTTCCTGTTCGGACACCATGCGCTTGCCGAGGCCGTTCCAGCAGCCGGTGATCTTCACCAAGTCGGTGAAATAGTCGTCGTAGCTTTTGCCCTTTTCCTTGCTGGCTGCCGCCAGTTCCTTCTGGAAGGTCTTGCTGACGAACTTCTCGTCGACCGCCAGCACCATGACCTTATAGTCGGACAGCAGCTCCTGGCTGATTGCTTCACCGAAGCCAAGCCGGTGGAACTCCGGGCCGAACAGGTCTTCATCGTCCATCGAGCACAGCTCGGCGGCGGCTTCCTTCGCCCTGCTCTTGGTCGCATCCATGTAGATGCGCGGCGTGGCCGTCATGTAGAGACGCCTGTCGGCTCTGATATACGTGGCGTCGTGGACCTTCACAAAGTGGCTTTCGTCGGCGCCGGCCAGCGTGACGCCGGTCGTACGGTGCGCTTCGTCGCAAACGATCAAGTCGAAGTCCGGCGCGCCGTGCCTTTTCTGCGCATCGTGGATCGCGGCGATGCTCTGGTAGGTGCTGAATACCACCGTCAGTGGGCGCTGTTCTTTCAACCCACCCATTTGCTTCGCCAACTTGCGCCCGTCCGTGGTCGCCGGGAATGGCAGGTCGTGGACACGAATGTCTTCGGTGTCGGTCGACTTACCGACCGCCGTATCGGAGCACACGGCAAGCGCGTGCATCGGCAGGCTCGCTTGTACGGTCCACTCGCGCAGGGATTGCCCCAGCAGTGCAATCGAAGGCACGAGGAACAGAATGCGGCCGTGATGCTTCTTGCCGTCAGCGGCAAATGCCTCGGCGATCTGCAACGCCGTGAAGGTCTTGCCGGTACCGCAGGCCATGATGAGCTTGCCGCGGTCGGCTTCGTCGAGACCATGCAGCACGTCCTTGATCGCGGCTTGCTGATGTGGGCGCGGCTTATTCTTCGGCCGCAGCTTCATCTTGTCAGGACGCGAAAGACTGAACTGGCTCCAGTCGATGGCACTGTCCTGCAAGTCCTGCAATCGGATGCGGATGCTGGGAATGCGCTCATCGCTCAACAGATCTTCGGCATGCCTCGACCAGTTGTCCGTTGTCGAGACGAAGATCCGGCTGGTGAAGGGCGCCTTGGCCGATGTGGCGAAGAAGCTGTCGAGGTCGGCCTTCTCGATACGGTGCTCGGGCGCGTAGAACTTGCACTGGATCGCGCAAAGGCCACTGCCGTCGTGCTCCTCGGCGACAAGATCGATGCCGGTGTCGGGGCGCTTGCCGCGGCCTGGCCACTCGGTCCAAAGCCAGACTTTCTTGGGATCGAAGCGATCCCTGTAGTACGGCTCGGTCACCAGATAGTTGGCAAACAGGCGTTCGAACTTGTCGCCCATGTCGCGCTTGCTGCGCGCGGCTTCGCGAAACTCAGCGAGGAGGTCGTGGACTGTTGTCACCTAAATCGCATCCGGCTGCCATTCGTCGCGGAAGAATACCGCGGGCAGAGATGCGATACCGACTATCGCGGCACCAGCGTCTCAATAAAGTCGCGGATATAAGCCTCGAACTCCTCATGACTCATCCGCGGCTGTCCGATCCGCGAGAGCTGCACGAACCCCACGTATGCGGAGTACGCGAGGCGCGCGCGGTTGGCGGCGTGGGTCGGGTCGAAGCCGGCGGTGCGGAAGGCTTCGCTGAGGAATGCGATTCGGCGTGCGCTCACGCGTTCGACGACGGGGCCGATCAACGGCTGGTCAAGGGCGCGGAACAGGGCGGCGAGGACGGCGTGCGAGGGGCGCTTGTGGCTGACCTGGCGGACGAGTTCGCGCAGGCGTTCGCGCGGGTCGGCGATCGCTTCGGTCGGGGCGAGCACGTCGCGTTCGTCTTCCTTCTCCCAGCGGTCGAGGGCGGCCTGGATCAGGGCTTCGCGCGTGGTGAAGTGCCAGTAGAAGCTGCCCTTGGTGACGCCGAGGCGACGCGCGAGCGGTTCGACCGCGACCGCGGCGAGGCCGCTTTCGGCGAGCGTTTCCAGCGCGGCCTGTTCCCAGTCCGCTGCGGAAAGGCGTGCCTTGGTTTCGAGTTTGGTGGGCTCTGCGCTCATTCAGCGAGTGTGCCTGACTGCTCCGGTGGTTGGAAGCAATGCGCCGGCGTCCCGGTCATGATCTGCCGTGATATCAGCGGGATAACCATCCATACGCATGCGTATTGACTTGCCGCGAAGTGCCACCACATACTGAAGGTATTAGGGCCGCTCCTTGTGGCCCTTCGATTCGCCGAGGACTCGTGACGTGACGGCTCTCCTTCCTTTCCTTGCAGCGCTGCTGGTTTCGCTCGGTGCCGCTTATGCGCGCGTGCGCTTGCTGCCGTGGTCGATCGCGACCGCGGTCGCGATCATCACGGTCGGCATCGCGGCGGGTTCATCGATATGGGCAATCGCGATCCCGCTCGTACTGCTCGCGCTGGTCGCGGTGCCGCTCAACCTTCCCGACTTCCGCCGCCGCAAGCTGAGTGGACCGGCGCTCGCCGCGTTCCAGAAGGTGACGCCGCAGTTGTCGCCGACCGAGCAGATCGCGCTCGATGCGGGCACGGTCGGCTTCGAGGGCGAGCTCTTCAGCGGCAAGCCGGACTGGAAGAAGCTGCTCGCGCAGCCGAAGCCCGAGCTTTCGGTCGAGGAGCAGGCGTTCCTCGACGGCCCGGTCGAAGAACTCTGCGCGATGGTCAACGACTGGCAGATCACGCACGAGCTCGCCGACCTGCCGCCGGAGATCTGGGAGTTCCTCAAGAAGAACAAGTTCTTCGGCATGATCATCCCGAAGGAATACGGCGGCCTCGACTTCTCGGCGCTCGCGACATCGGCGGTGCTGCAGAAGCTCATGGGCATCTCGGGTTCGCTGTCGTCGACGGTCGGTGTGCCGAACTCGCTCGGCCCGGGCGAGCTGCTGATGCATTACGGCACGCAGGAGCAGCGCGACTACTACCTGCCGCGCCTAGCCGATGGCCGCGAGATCCCGTGCTTCGCGCTGACCGGCCCGTACGCGGGTTCGGACGCGACCTCGATTCCCGATTACGGCATCGTCTGCAAGGGCGAGTGGAACGGCGCGAACGTGCTCGGCGTGCGCCTCACGTTCGACAAGCGCTACATCACGCTCGCGCCGATCGCGACGTTGTTCGGCCTCGCGTTCCGCATGCACGATCCGGAACACCTGCTCGGTGACGTCGAGGACATCGGCATCACGCTCGCGCTGCTGCCGCACGACACCAAGGGCCTCGAATACGGCCGTCGCCACTTCCCGCTCAACGCGGCGTTCCAGAACGGACCGGTGCGCGGCAAGGACGTGTTCGTGCCGCTGTCGCAACTGATCGGCGGCGAGGCGATGGCGGGGCAGGGCTGGCGCATGCTGGTCGAGTGCCTGTCGATCGGTCGCGGCATCACGTTGCCGTCGAACGCGGCGGGCGCGGTCAAGGCCGGCGTGATCGCGTCGGGCGCGTACGCGCGCATCCGCAAGCAGTTCGGCATCGCGATCGGCCGCTTCGAAGGCGTCGAGGAAGCGCTCGCGCGCATCGGCGGCCATTCGTATGCGATCAGCGCGCTGTCGAAGGCGAGTGCGGCGGCGGTCGATCGCGGCGAGAAGCCGTCGGTGCCGTCGGCGATCGCCAAGTATCACGCGACCGAACTCGGTCGCGAGGTGGCCAAGGACATCATGGACATACACGGCGGCAAGGGCGTGCAGCTCGGGCCGAGCAACTACGCCGGCCGCGGCTGGCAGACCGCGCCGATCGCGATCACCGTGGAAGGCGCGAACATCATGACGCGCAGCCTCATGATCTTCGGGCAGGGCGCGATCCGCTGCCATCCGTACGTGCTGCGCGAGATGGAGTCGCTCAAGCTTGCCGACTACCGCGAGAAGCTGAAGGCGTTCGACGCGGCGCTGTGGGGCCATGTCGGCTTCGCGATCTCGAATGCGGTGCGCAGCTTCGTGCTCGGCCTCGCGTTCGGTCGCATCGGCAACGTGCCGGGCGATGCGTATACGCGGCGCTACTTCCGCAAGCTCAATCGCTACGCGGCGGCGCTCGCGCTGGTCGCGGACACCTCGATGCTCGTGCTCGGCGGCAAGCTCAAGTTCAAGGAGAAGCTGTCCGCGCGCCTCGGCGACGTGCTGTCGAACCTGTACATCGCGAGCGCGATGCTCAAGCGCTACGAGGACCAGGATCGCCCGGTCACCGACCAGCCGCTGCTGGCGTGGGCATTCCACGATTGCGTCTACCGCATGCAGGGCGCGCTCGATGGCGTGCTGCGGAACTTCCCGGTGCGTCCGGTGGCGTGGGTGCTGCGTGCGCTCGTGTTCCCGTTCGGTCGCCACGAAGAAGCGCCGTCGGATCGCCTCGGCCATCGCGTCGCGGCGATCCTGTGCACGCCGGGCGAAGCACGCGACCGCCTCGCGGAGTGGACCTATCTCACGCCCAACGCGAACAACCCGGTCGGCCGGATGAACGCGCTGCTGCCCGACGTGATCGCCGCGGAACCGGTCGAGCGCAAGTTCCTCAAGGCCGCGAAGGCCGGCGAACTCTCGGGCTACGACTACGACGCGCAGCTCGCCGACGCGGAAGCGAAGGGCGTGCTCAGCAGCGCCGAACGCGCGCTGCTCGCACGCGTCCGCGCGGAGACGTTCGAGTTCATCTCGGTCGACGACTTCGACCCGGCCGAACTCGCCGCCGGCAAGCGCACGAAGCAGTCGTCCTCCTCGTTGCGCTCGGTGGCGTGAAGGCTGTCTCCTCTCCAGGGTGGGAGAGGAGACAACAGCACGTTCACCTTTCCCGCTTGCGGGAGAGTGAAACAACAACGCGTTCACCTCCGCTTGCGGGAGAGTGAGACAAAAACGCGTTCACTTCCGCTTGCGGGAGAATGGGAAAAAACGCGTTCACCTCTCCCGCTTGCGGGAGAGGTCGACTCGCAGCGCGGCGGGTGAGGGGAAGCGTGCCGCAACGTCTTTATGCAGTCGACACGCCGCGCTCCGATCTCCCCTCACCCCAACCCTCTCCCGCAAGCGGGAGAGGGGGAACAGCAGCAAGCGGGAGAGGGGGAACAGCAGTAAGCGGGAGAGTGGAACAGCAGCAAGCAGGCGAGTGGAACAGCAGCATGCGGGCGAGTGGACAGCAGCTGTGGGAGATCGGGAACATCATTGCTTTCACCTCTCCCGCTTGCGGGAGAGGTCGACGCGCGCAGCGCGGCGGGGGAAGCGTGCAGGAGCGTCTTTATGCAGTCGACACGCCGCGCTCCGATCACCCTCACCCCAACCCTCTCCCGCAAGCGGGAGAGGGGGAACATCTGCAAGCGGGAGCGGAGTGTCAGCACGCGTACTACGCGACTATCCGCCATTGTCGTACGCAACGGCCTCGCCTCTCCCGATTGTGGCGCAAGCAAGGGCGGGCGATGGTTACCCATGCCCACACGAATCGAGAACGCGCGTCGCCTGCGCCAGAGATCCACGGACGCAGAGCGGCGACTCTGGTACTTCCTGCGCAACCGGCAGCTGGATGGATGCCGCTTCCGCCGCCAGGCACCGCTCGGTCGCTACGTGGCGGATTTCGTATGCGTCGAACGTCGCCTGGTCATCGAGCTCGATGGCGGCCAGCATTTCGAGACCGCGACGGCGGATCGCGAACGCGCGCGACATTTCGCGCGTGCCGGTTATCGCGTGCTGCGCTTTTGGAACACACCGGTTCTGCAGGAAACGACGTCCGTGCTGGAGTCGATCCTAGCCGCGCTGCGCGAAACCGGGGCAGGCCCGCATGCGATCGCGCGGAACATGCTCCACGGATACCTTGCCGGCGACGAGTCCGGCACCGAACAATGCGCGATGATCGCAGCGCACGAGGAGGCATGACATGAGTTCGCAAGCCTTGCAGCTGTTCCAGCGCTACGGAGCGTCGCACCCCGGGCGCTGGCTGGTGTCCCGACTGATCTGCCTTCGCGCGCCGTACTTCGCATCGGTCCGCCCGGCCATCGACGTGCTCGAGCCCGGCCGTTGCGTGGTGCGCATCCGCGATCGTCGGCGCGTGCACAACCACATCGGCACCGTGCATGCGATCGCGCTGTGCAACATGGCGGAACTTGCGGGTGGCCTCGCTACCGACGCGACGATCCCCGACACGATGCGCTGGATCCCGAAGGGGATGTCCGTGCGCTACCTCAAGAAGGCGACGGGGACGATGATCGCGACGGCGCGCGTGCCAACCATCGCCGCCGCGGCAAGTGGCCGTGAAGCGCACGTGACGGTCGAGGTGCGCGACGACGCCGGCGAAGCGGTCTTCGACGCCGACATCACGATGTGGATCTCGCCGCGCAAGGCCGGCTGACGAAGAAGCGGCGCGCTCCGCTTCCCCTCACCCCAGCCCTCTCCCGCAAGCGGGAGAGGGGGAACAG
>JADMIO011432769.1_pt1 | contig 48040 bp, 65 predicted proteins | sample 8958161 | NCBI WGS metagenome assembly JADMIO01 (sample SAMN16585339, study PRJNA669376) | soil metagenome | isolation source: Crop rotation soil | place: USA: Cullars Rotation, Alabama | collected 2011
CGCGACAACTTGTCCACGTGGAATTCTAAGCTTAGGATCCCAATGTGCTGGAAAGAGCTATTGTACCAAGTTGGGCTCGATCACAATAAACATATGAACCAGAAATACTGGTTACTAAAACTATTTCAGAACCGATTTTATAATAATTACCAATTATAAAATTACCTGGTGCGCTCGTTTTAAAATAACCATCAAATGCAGTCATTATTTCTAATAGAACGGCTCCAACATCAGATGAATCAACACAGGTAGTACTGATTAAGAAACTATCCCCATCAAGTAAATCATCAAAATTAAGTGGGTCAAAAGTCGGGAAATTAGGATTGAAAGTATCGCCAACTGGTAAGTCTATTGTAGGAATTGGAATAGGCGGAAATATTGGCGGAATTGGAGGATATACCCCAGGAAATTCAACATCAGGAGGATATGTATAAATTGGTGGAATATAAATAGGCGGTATATAAATTGGCGGAAAATAACCATAACCTCCGAATGGTGGAAATGGAGGAAATGTCGGAAAATTAGGAATATAAATAGGAGGAATATCTATTGGTGGAAATCCAGGAAAATCCCATCCACTACTATCGTAAATACTTACAAGATTTCCTTGAGCTATTTGTTTAACCTCGCCATAAGTTCGAAGAATAATATAGGATTGAGTATAAACAGGAACTACCTGAGTATAAGTACTTTGATAAGTTTTAAAAACCCAGTTATCATAAGTCCAAAACCACTTATCTTTGTTTGAAGCATCAGCTAAAACATGAGTAGCATATGGGATTAATGGAGATGTCGGCATAGCAACAGCATTAATCATGCTGCCGAATGGAATTGATTTTCTAATAAATCTAGTATCTGCTCTAGAAGCAATAATCCCATCTACTTGAGCAACTGAAGAAACATCAAGTAAAGCAGATGGTTCAGTAATTCTGTTAGAAATTACTTGATTTTGAATATCTATTTTTAGAACTTGAGAGCCATCAGCCGCATAAGCATATCTTGAATCTAACTTTGAAAATTGAATTTTCTTGCAGTTTAGAGTGGTATCAAGGTAAGTCCATGTTTCTCCATTATCCTTTGAGAGAGCAAGAAAATGATTTCCGCCAACCAGCATGGTATTTGATATACCGCGAGAAATAGCAATGGTCTGTATTGGTTGGCCAAAATCAAAAATAAGAGTAGGATTTCCATTACCAAGGAATGTTGGGGTATTATATAACTTACCCGATTTAGTGCCAAAATAAACAAAGAATCCAGCAAATGGATCGACTTCTATAGCATCAATTGAATCAGCTTGAAATCCAAGATCTATTAGTGGGTCCGCAACAGAAAGCAGACCATCATCAGTTCTATAGAGACGGCCATCTGAAAATCCGAAATAAGCTATTAATCGATTATCCGGGTCGACCGCCACGGATCTCCCTTGAATACTACCAGCTGTCTGAAATTTAAGGGCCCTCATATTATACTGGCGCCAATTTACGCCATCATTAAAGGTTACTCCGAGTACTCCACCTTCAGAAATCATATAGAGTACTCGATAATCTAAATTATTCAGAACTGAAACATGAAAGCTAGCTATATCTTGATTACCTGCCGAATCTGACACTGTAAGTGTGCCAATGAACTCACCAAGTGATGTATATTGGTGAGTTGCGGTTACGCCAAATGACGTCAGACTACCATCTCCCCAATTCCATTCATAGGATATTATGACCACCCCAGGGTTATTGGCAGTCGCGTGTGAATTAGCTCCACTAACAGCGGCAAATTGATTTTTGCCAATCTCTTGATATGGAGGATCAACAATAGCTACGGGACTTTGAATAGAGGGATGTTCTGGGTCTGGTATTCCTCGCCAAAAAGATATCTGAGTAGCAATCGCTTTTGAGCGGAAAGCAAAATCACTATAAGAAAGCCGTTGATAATAAGGGTCATAGAGAAATGGAGTTGAAGTATTCGGTATTACATCAGATAAGTCTTCATAAATTGCATCAGGTTTGATATACGGGAATGGAATTTCTGGATCATATGTAGCACGCCAATATGTTCTTGATAGAGCAGTAGCACTAGCTTTAAATGAATAGTCAGCGTAGGATAATGCTCCAAGGGATGGGTCATATGACCAGCTATATACTGTACCTCCTGGGTGAGGCGCTTCAGTAAGTGTATCATAAGTCTTGAAGAAAGGTACTTCTGGATCTGGCGCTATTGACCAATAAGTTTGTTCGCCTGCATAGGCATAACTTTTGAAAGCCACATCAGTATATAAAAGTGGCTGCAAATTAGGATCATAAGTCCAGGACGGCATTAAGCCACCCGCTCACACTGGTAAAAAGTAACTGTAGCATCTCTTATTTCGGCAATTGAATATGGAACATTAGATGTTGGTTTGCCCATTTTACATCTATAAATTCCATAAGAAAAATCTAGGCCTGTTGGCGCTAAAGTTTGAATATAAGTATAAGGAACTGGACCAACATCTTCTAGGTTAGTAGTCCAAAAGAAATAAATCTGGTACCACCCGGCCTGGGACATTCCAGTCCATTTCCATTTAATGGTTTCCATGGCCACATTTATTGGAGAACCACCAAGAGTAAACCCACTGATTTCACTTTCAGGGCCTTCTTGAAATGGGTCATCAATCAAATCTATTAAGTTCCCTTGGAGTAAACCTATTTTATATGAACTCATTATCCGGCCTGATTAAGAATTTGTGTGATAATACGAGCAGTTTGAGTACTAGTCTCAGTTGAAAAACTACGATTTTGCTTACTAGCTTGACTGATATTAAAGTTGAATTGACTAAACCTAGCTTGAAGGAATGCAGCAAATATTGGATTACTAGCAAGAAATCGCTGCATTTCAGAAGCAAATCCTTCAGAGAATACCTTTCCTGCCATAGCTCCTTGTTTTTCATAAGAAGCAACAGCAGCTGGTTGAATCACAGATATTGGAATTCCACCATTGGTAGGAAATGATAATGGCTGGCCTAAAGCTGCTCCTAATCCAACTTGAGTAACCTGATTAACTGCAGTTGTAACGGCAGGAATTCCAGCTTTTAATCCATCAGCAAATGCTGTTGTAGCCTCTTGGCCAGTTTGCATCATAGCATGAATAACTGGGCTACGGCCAGGAATATCCCAATTTAGTGGATTAAGTATAGCTAATGCATCTTCAACTGCACTTTTAAGATCACCAAGCTTATCTCTAATTCCATCTGCTAATCCACCGAGAATATCTTGCCCAAAATGGAAGAAAGTCCAATAAATATCTTTAAATGGAGCTGCTATTTGGCCAGGTAAGTTTACAAATGCAATTATTAATTGAGAAGCAAATGTTCCGACAGAGGAAAGAATACCACTTAAAGAACCGCTTAAAGAACTGCCTAGACTATTAAAAAATCCTGGTATTTTCTGAGTTAAGAGTGGGCCAAGAGTATTTGTAGCAAAATCATTAAACCTACTGAATCCGTCTGATAATCCATTAAAAATAATATTTGAAAATAAAGCTGGATCTTTTAATTTATTTGGTAAGGCATCAAAAGCGTTTGGCAAAGTTTGTGTAAAAAATGGAATTATCTGAGTAGAGAGAACGTCTTTAGCAGTAGTAAATGGATGAGTAATAGCATCTGAAGTTATGAAATTATCAACTGCAGTAACAACATTTCCGAGAGCGCTTGGAATAGTTTCATTAAAGAACGGAACTAATTGATTAGTAAAGAAATCAAATGCCGCTCTAAATCCAGCAGTTATTGCATCTCCAACTGGAGCAAATACCGCCTGGAACGTTTGAACAAACCCAGTAAATACAGTAACGACTGTATTTGTAAAGAATGGAAATACTGTATTTGTAATAAAATTAATAGCTGGAGTAAAGAAGCCAGAAACTATACCAGATATTGCACCACCAACAGATTGAAGTAATCCAGTGATTCCATTAAATGCAGCACTGATTGCTGTCGAAATACCTCCAGCAAGAGAACCAATAGCACCGGATATTAATCCACCAACACTAGCAAAGAATGGTAGAACAGTAATATTAAAGAAATTAATAGCAGCCGTAAAACCACTAATTAGAGGAGTACTAATAGCATCTGCGACAGTTTGAGCTGCCCCAGTAATATCAGGGACTGCGGTATCAGTTAGAAATCCGATAAGACCATTAAATCCATTAACTATTGGATCAAAAACATTATCCTTAAGTAATGACCCGATTCCTTGAAGTCCTCTAAGAATTTGTGGCCCAATTAAATTAAATAGAGGAATAAATGTGACATTAATAAAATCTACCGCTATCTTAAATGGAAGTAAGAAAAGATCTTTCTGTAAATTGAATATTTGACCAACTAAGCTGAACCATGGCCCAAAGAAATTAGAAACAGTATTAAAAGCCGTAAGAAATGGGCCAGTTAAGAAATCTGAAAGAAGCTTAAATGGAGTAAGAAGCTGATTACCTGTATTTCCAGCACCACTAGCAAAATTACCGCCAAGAGTTGAAAGTGCTTTTGGTATAGCTGAAAGACCATTCGCTATTCCATTACCAACAGAAGTAGCAATATTAGATATTGAACCACCAAGACCAGTTAATGTTGAACCAAGACCAGCTAATGGATCAAGAATAACCGCTTGGAATAAATCACCAAGACTATCAAATACGCCAAATTTATCAAGTAAGAAACCAACAGCAATTGGAAGAATAAATGGAATGCTTGCTGGTAATATAATTCCACTTGCTATGATAGCAGCAAACTCTGGAAATTCCTTAACAAAATTAAATATAGCAGTTCTGATTCCACCAACATCAAATGCTAAAACAAAAGCAAGTGTCAGTAATAAAGTAATTGGAATTGCTATGAGTAAACCAGTTCCTAAGGCTCCAGATAATCCTCCACCAGCAGCAGCTTCAGGACCAACAAAACCACTTAAACCGACTGTTTCTGCTGCTCCACCTCCACCAGCACCTCCAAGACCAAGTAATCCGAGCAAGAACTGGAAGATAGGTGGAACTACAGCAGTAGCAAATTTAGTAGCCATACTGAAAACAAAGCTTATAAGTTTAGTTCCACCGGGTATTGCTCTAAGAACTAGAAGATATGCACCTAAAGTTACACCAGCATCTCTGATTGGAGTATTAAGAATATCCGCTAAACCACTAAGTCCGAGAAAATCGAGCCCTGATGCGAATACTCCTTTAATTTTATCTATACCATCCAGTAAATCATTAACAAACCCAACAGCAGTTCTGATACCATCAGCAAATAATTGAACTTTTGGTACTACATCATTTGTAAATGCATCACCAATTCTGCCTATTGCATCTCTAAATTGGGCACCAAGTGCAAAACCTTCTGAAGGATTTTTTTCATCAAAATTTGGTCCTTTAATATTTGCAATGCCTTTAAAGAAATCGGCAAAGAATTGAATATCTCTCTTGAATTTATCTCTAGTTTCTTGCGGAATAAGATCAGCTAATTTAGCTCGAGCTTCATCAATTTTAGTATTGAGGTCAGTAATAGGCTGAGTAAATTGGCTAATATCTCGTTCAGTTGGAGCATTACGGGCTGCATCTTCAGCGGCCTTTGCAGCATCATTTATTGCTTTAGTCTGCTCATCAATAGCATTTTTAATTGATTGTTCAACACTTAATCGAGTATTAAGTTGATCAACAATTTGCTGGTTCTTATCTTTTTCAGCTTTAAGCTCATCAGATATTTGTTTAATTCGAGCTTCTGCTTGCGTTTTCTGGGCGTCAAAATCTTTTTTAGTTAAATCAATTTTATCTTTTAATTCCTGAATTCTTGGGTCAGGAACAAATTTTTCTCGTTTACTCCGAGTTGTATTAATATCCTCTTCAGCATTATTGATATCCTGAAGAATCTTAAGTTGATCTCGCAAACCTTTAATCTGCTGATCAATAGCGTCTTTTTGAGCCTTTGCATTTGCCTCTATTTGCTTCTTCTGAGCATCATAGAGGTCATTTATTCTATTTTTCTGATCCTGAATATCCTTCTTAGCATCTTCAGCTTCACGCTGTTTGATAGTAAGAATTTGTTCAAGATCTCGACGACGCTGTCGAGTGAATCTCTCGGGTATACCTTCAGTCTGGAAATTAAAGTCTTCTAATGCTCGTTTAGCTTGAGTAACCTGATCATCTAAACCTTGAGCCGCTGCTTCCAAGGGAGCGAGGAGAGCATCTCTTTGGGCCTCAAGAGCATCAAGAGCTTTATCTTTAGCCGCATCAATACCATCCTTAGACTCTTGAAGCGCATCGATTTGCTTTTGGATGGCATCACGTTGCCGCTGCTCAGCCTGCTGCTGTGCTTGACGTTGAGCCTGAGCGGCCTCCCTAGCTGCAGATTCAGCATCAGCCTGCGCTTCTTGTTGGGCATTAAAAGCATCTCTTCTTGCAGCATCTGCTTCCTCTAAAGCATCAAGCTGGTCATTTAATCCGCCAAGAACTTCATCTTCTTGTGAATTAATGCTATCTAATATAGATTGAGCATCTGCTAATTCATTAGTAAGATCTTTAATTCTCTGAGCAGATGCTACAAAGGCTTCTAATTCACCGGCAACATCACTACCAAGAGTTGTTGCTAATTGATCAAAGACTGCTTTTGCTGCTTCTCCACCAGCTTGAATATCATCAAAGCCATTTACAATTGTATCAACCAGACCCAAGAAATCTTGTTCTGGTGTCTGTGTATCAATTAATCCAGCGCCGACCAAACCTTCAAATTGAGCTTTTACTTTATCAAGAACATCATCAAGAAGACCGAAGTCAGCGTTAGACATTCCCTCGAAAAAGGTATTAATAAGATTGGCGCCCCATACATCAATTTCATGCAGAGGCCCTTCCTTTGGAGGAGAGAAAGCTTCAAATAAAGCAGCGATAGCTTGAGCTACTTGAGTCGCTGCTTCTAATACAAATTTACCACCTTCGAGAATACCATTAGCAAATGCTACAAATACATTAGTTCCGAATTCAAAGAAATCAGATGCAGTAGTTTCTTGTCCATCCTTAAGATCTGAAATGATGCCCTTAAAAGCATCAGACGCTGATTTTCTAGCGCCCTCAAATAATTCACCAAAAGCCTGGCCAAAGGCATTAATAGTGCTTTGATTTTCAGATAAAGTATTTACAAAATCTTGAAGGTCTGCATTAAGACCAGCAAATATTGGACCGCCAATAGCTTCCTTAAACTGAAAGACTAAGTCTCTAAGGTTAGACTGTAACTGGCTAAATGTACCTTCCTGGGACTTTGCGAAACCACCAAAATGTTCATCGATAATCTGAGTAACGGCATCCATAGCCTGATTAACAGACCCTTGGTATGAACCGTTCCTATCAAATACAAGTCCTTTACCTTCAAGGAGGTCTCGAGCGATTCCAAGACGGGCAAATTGTTCGAAAGCCTCTCCGAATCGTCGAGATTGGAGATTGGTAAATGCTTGAACTACTTCATCAAGTGGTTTACCAAGAGCAGAAGCAAGGTCAATTGATCGTTGAAGGAATTTTTCAACTTCAAGACCAAATGTTTGAAACCTAAGAATAGCAGCAGTAATTTCAGGAAGATCGAATGGAGTTTCTCGAGCAACCTTTTTAGCAAATTCAAATGCTGCTTCTGATTGTTTTCCAGCTTCTTCTGCTGATAATCCAATAGACTTGAATAAGTTAGTGAACTGTAATTTGAATTGCTGAACCTGAGAATTTACATCAATAAAACTCTTGCCAAAAGCTATAACACTCGAAGTAGCATTTTGAATAATATTACCAAGAATGAAACCGCCGGCTGTTTGAAGAATACCAGTTCTAATACCAAGAACAGCGCGGTTAAAACCAGAAAGAGTCTTCTCAAATTCATTGCCAACTGAATTGGCTTCTGATCTTAATTGCCCAAGAGCAGATTTAAGACCATTAACAGATGATTTAACAGCATTAAAGCCAGCATCATCTGCTTTAGATTTGAGAAGTATCTCTGAGACGAAATTACCCATTAGTTCACTTCAGTGCGTTGAATTTTATCATTGCCCGAGCTTGAACTAACTCTTGAAATTTTTTCGCCTTATCAGCATCGAATTGAAAATCTTGAATAACCGTTTCTACTGCGCTCATCAAGAGAATAACCATTACATTTTCTGAATGTATTTTGGCCTTTTCAACATCAATTTTGTCAGATGAGTCAGGGTGTCGACGACGAGACCCTCTTAATAGGCTATTATGTTTAGCCATTAGATTCAACTGACTCTTCTTTAGGGCTATCCAGCTTTAAGAATTTCTTCATTGCGTCACTCATTGTCGTCTTCATCTCTTCCATATTCAAAACTTCAGTAAAACTATCAAGATATTCTTCTAACAATTTATGGCCCTCCTTGGACATGGCCGCAATCGTAGAGATATACATTCGGATAGCCTCTGTTTTCTCATCAGATCTCTTAATATCAAACCCTTGACAGTATAAATAAATTACTTGAGGTAAGGTCAAGCAATTGATGATATATTCTGAGGTATAGAAGAAAGGTCCTCTTCCGAGTCCTGAGACGAGAGTGTCGAACCAGTGGACCGTAAGTTCTGAAGCTTCTCCTGAAGTTCCTGGTTCCGTGAAAACCTTCTCAAAGAGGCTGTAATCGCGTCGCGCAGGTCTGGAATCAGGGGCTCCAGCCTGCTCAACGAGTTTTTTATCAGATTTTCTAATTGTTGAGAACCATTGACCTGAAGAATTTGATTAATTACCCAAAAGATTTCAGGCCAAGAAGCTTTATCAATACAAGCTTTTAATCGATTAAAATCATCAGAATCTTTTTCTATCTGAAGACCAAAGGCAATTATGTAATAACGAGAATCTAAAATTTTTACGCCAACTTTGGCTATAGTATCTGCACTATTCTCATCATCCTTAATATCTTCAGCTAGAATCTCATAAGCTTTCTGAAAATCCTGGGCCATGTCAGTAAGCTTAACGGCCTTGCCGGAGGGTAAGGGTCGTAAGTCCCATACCTCTCCGGCAATCGTAATGGTTTCATCCTCGAAACTCGTAAATACACGAGTTGCCATTATTTCGCCCCTTAAAATTTACCAGCAATTTAGGTCTGCTGGAGATCAATTCGGACAACGGTTTTACCATCGGAGGTAACAATACCGTCATCATTCGGGAAGGCCTCGACTTCTACTGGGAACGGAGAAGCAACGCCTCTACCCCAAGACTGTTCACCGGCAGCGCCAGTGATTGAAGCCTTGAGAAGAATAATGCCGTCAATTTTACCAGTAATATCGTCAAGGTTAACGAAAGCGACTCGATATGTACGAAGCTGGGTAGCTTTGCCAATCTTAAGCCGCTGCTGACCACTAATGGTTTCTACCGTATCTCCTTCCATGAACACACGCTTGTTTTCGAGAGTGACCTCTCCAAGGGTGGTGCGTGCAAGGAAACGGGTTTCCTGTGGTGCTTTGCGGATTTCTCCACGCTGCTGAGTAACGAAACCCTGAGACTCAATAGTATGAGGAAGGGTAAGAGGTTCGAGTGTAAGTCCGACATCTACCCAACCATAAGCACTGAGCAGAGCATCATAAGTTGTCAGACTGATCACATGATCAAGCTGAGTTGGAGCTGCGGGGTACGCAGAAGAAATTGGGGCGTAAAGCATGCGTGCAATACGCGGCTTTACATTTGTGTTAGTACCCCGATAGAATTCAGCCATGGGTACCTCCTATAGGTTTGCGGCTAATTCCCGCATGAAATCATCAAAGGTTCTACTGACTTCTTCCTGAAATATCTCATCCTCCTCTAAATTCTGAAACACATTATTACCTGGCATAGCAGGAGTATTAACATGTTTAGTAAAAACTACATCGCCTTGAGCTGATTCAAATCTAAGAAACTTACCATTTCTTGGAAAAATAGTATGAGCCCTAGATCCGAATATTACAGCAGCAGCTTTGGTATCAGTATTTTCAAGAGAAAGTTGTGCTCCATCTGCTCCTAAACTACTAGTTCTATATCGCCAGCTTTTCTTAAACCGCCCAGATTTTTCTGGAGATATTTCAATAGCTCTTGCTTTTACAAGTGGAGCTACTCTTTGAATAGCGGCTCTAGGAACATCAATGAATTTTTGTCTTCCTCGAGTAATTACTCTAGCTAAAGCAGCATCATCCCACTTGATTTCCAGAGTAAAGCTCATCTGTGACGAGCCTCCCATTGGACTTCAAGACCTTTGACGTATGAAGTAGGACCCAGAGCCAGAATCGAATCAGTAACTTCAGCTCTAAGAAATTCAAAAGAGTCGACTTTACCATTTATCGTTCTGTATGGAGGCTCTTCAAACATCAACATAGTTGCTTCTAAGTGCCGATCCAATAACTTTCCAAGAATAGAAATATTAGCATGACGGAGAAAATACCGAACATATATTTGGGTTTGCCAAAATACATGCCTTTGTTGTTCTGTAACCTGAATGGAAATCACATCACCAGTTGTAATGGCGAGTGATGGCCAAGCTTTTATTTCTTTAGTTCTTGTAGCATCACCAGTGAAAATATCCTTGAAATTTTCAATAGTGATTGGATCAGTACTATGTCTAGCTTGTACCTGAGTTATGAAGCTCGGATAATTATTTGTATAAATATCTACCAGAGCATTCTTCAAATCCTCAGGAGAGGAATTAAACACCCAACCCGCCTTCGAACCAGAATCCACGATTCCTATAATATCTTGAAACAGCCCGTTCATTGGTAATAAACCGAGATCGGGTAAGAGTAGACAATCGTGAATACAGATCTACATTTTGAAGTTGAGCGCCTAAAGCAGCTGGAACATTTCTTATCAAATCGCCAGTAAGACTGACTGCATCTGCAAGATATGCTCCGCCCTTATTTTCTAAAGCATCAATACCACGCTCATATCTCCGAAGAAATGCTCCCTCTCGGGAACCTTCTGTATCATCACTAAGAGCGTGAATATCTGCTTGTATAAATCCGACTACACCTTGTGAGACAAGAGCTCTAATAAACTTATATGATTGGGGTGAAGCAGATGACCCAACCGGAGTTGAAACACCCATAGCATTAAGGACCCCATTCACTTCACCCTCTACGAGGCTGATAATGAATTCAGCATCCTCAGTTGTTAGAGCTCCATCAGTGCCGATCACTAATCCTTGAACCATTGATTCGACATTGTCTACAGTAATGTAGTCGCCCATAATTTACGTAAGAACCTGGATATAGGCAACACGCTCAGGCCAGATGAACTCTGGGAAAGCGTTAATGCCTACACCAATTTCAGTAATCCATGGATCTTGATGTTGCTGGGTCCACGAATAAAGACCAGTACCACCAAAATCGATTGGATTCGGAGAAGTAGCCATCCGTCCTGCAGGACCAGCAGGAAGAATCATAATATACTTCTCGTCAAGGATCCTGTCGCGGCTAACAGCTGGAACGCCAGTAGCGCTATAGGTACGAGAAGTAATTCGGGCGTCGTACGTCACTCGTTCAAGATTAAAATAATCATTGAACATGCTGCTAAGAAGGGCAGGACCCATATCTGTAGCAGTACCACCACCTCGCCAAGTAGTGAAGAGATTCTGGAGTGCAGTACTTTCCGCCATTATTCGCCAAACTTTACGGCCAGCAACAATAACAGCAGGATCTTCACCAGTAACAACAGCCATTTCCTCTATCCAGCGATTTATGTCGCGAATAGGGTTAGCATTGGTCTGATCCCACTTAGTGAAAGAAGTAGTGCCACCAGTGTAGACGCCAGGAAAGCTAACAGAAAACTTGATGCGCGTGTCATCATAAGTAATCTGTCCACGAAGAGCGCTGATTGCGAGCCATTCAAGGCGAGCCTGAACAGCATCATTTAATCGAGCGACGTGGCGAAGAATCTTAGCGCGAGCTTCTGACTGCATTTGGCCAACGAGCGTAGGATTATCCTGTACTCCATCTCGAAGACCGAAAATACGAAGATCAGATTCGTTAAAGACCTTCTTGAATCGAATGTACGCCAGAGACGTACGCATCTGAGCGAGGATCTCTTCCTGATCACGCGGTGCCTCACTATCAAGCGTCACGAATGGCGCGATAGGCTTTTCAGGCACATTAATGTTCAGTAAGAGTTCATCCGAGGCGACATCAGCAAACGGAAACCAGCGACTGCCGATAAAGTTTTGATCTATTGGATAACTATCGACAAGCCCCTGGAGTTGTGGCTGCTGAAGAAAGGCTGGCAGAACGACATTAGCCATCTATTCCTCCTTACAGCCCACGCTTTGTGAAGTTGACCCGACCAGAGAGGCTGGACTTGGCCGCAGCGCCAACAGTACCAAAGACCTCAAGGTCAGTACAAAGATTTTCGTCAACCCACCCTTGGACAAGAATAGTTGCCGGTTCATCTGAAAATCGAAGGTTTACATCTTCGATAAGGACACCAACAGCTGTCTGTGCCGCGTGGTTTAAGTTGTGTGGATAAGCTTTCCCAGTAGCAATATCAACAGAAACTACTTGACCCGCATAGAGAATTTTGTTCCCATCAGAGTCAGCAGAAACCGGAGCACTAGAGCCACCGATGAAAGTGTAGGATGCAGGCACCCAATGACGCGAAAGAATCACGTCCTTGTGCGACTGATAGGTTCCTATGGCAGTACGATACGGCATTTATTACCTCTTGCCTACTGGCTCAGCGATTATGCCGGTCGACTTCCATAACTTAGCGCCTTCAGCTTCGGCTTCTTCAACCGACATCTTCTTGGCGCCAGGCTGAGAGCCTCCAACTTCAGGAGTCTTTTGGCCCAAAGTTACAGTTGGAATTGCTTCAATCAACTGTTTTACTGCTTCAAATATATTAGCTTCGACCTTTTCCTCGACAGTGCCGAGATTGATGGTCCGCTGGGCTTCTGGATTTGAAGCGAGCAGGATCGGCCGTGCAAGTTCGATTACGACTGGAGGAACCCCACGACCGGCGGCTTCCTGAAGAAAACCATTAACTGACAGGCTGTGACTGCGATAAGCCTCACGCTCCATCCTTTCGGTAAGAGCACGAACATTAGCCTGATGCTGCTCCCATTCAGACTGGCTTAAAACAACTTGACCTGCTGGTGCTGTTGCAGCTGCTACCGGAGCTGCGGGCGGTGGCTGAGTCTGAGTAAGTTCAGTCGAAGCCGGAGGACTTGCGGGCGGAGGCGGAGCTGGATCAGCGGGTTGCTGAACCTGACTTCCTTCACCCTCTGGCTGATTCATAAGTTCCTCCCTGGGGTGAAATACACCGACATCCATCGGAGTCGGCGTCTTTGACAGAGCTATCTGCGGTAACTCTGCTAAGACCGGAGAATTAGTAAGCGCAACATGAATCAAGGTTGACCCAAATATAGTTCGCTTACCATCAATAATTTCTTGAGAAGTATACTCTTCATCATATTTCGGAGAAACAAATGAATAAGATTCATTCTCAAGAGTTTCATAACCAAGATCACTGAGGGTAAAAGTACCCCAAAGAACATTATCTTCTACTTCGAGATCAGTAGCCCAACCTAAAGCAGGAGGCTCATCTAGGAATCCATGACCTATTTGAAGGGGTATTTGTTTCTCCAAGGGAGCTTGTGGGTGCAATACCTTGGACTTGAAATTTTCTATCATGCGATTCAATTTTTCTGTAGTCATAGCAAATTCGCCATAACGCCAGTCTTCCCATGTTCCGACATGGTGAATCGCTAATCTAACCTGATATTTACTTTTCTTTTTCTTAGATAAATGGAAGCTAAGAATATGTTCTGAATCAGAAAGAGAAATTTGTTTTGGAGGCGGAGAAGAAGTAGGCTTAATGGTCGGGGTAGTAAGAATATGCCTGGCTTCTTCTCCGTCTCCATTCGCTCCTGCAGTAGGATCAAATTCGTCTATATCTACAGCTTGCATTCTTGCCTCAAAAAAAATGGAGCTGGCCTAAAAGGACCAACCCCAGCTTTCAACTCGGCAGTTGATTTGGTAATCCTATATCAACAGGCAAGCAATGTAAATAAACAATATTTAAAACTAGTCTGCTATTTCTTTTCCAATTTTTAATTCCATACCAGGAACCATAGAAACTGGCTTACCATCTATTATATTGATTACAATACTTCCTCTATACTTACCGCCAGCTTCTAATAAAGCAACAACTCGAGGTTCTGTTAAGAATGAAATTAGACCCTGAATTATATCAGGGTATTTATCTATATTTTTAGCAAGATTCGGATCTCTAATTTGTAATAAACTCATGCTCTAGCCTTAATATAAGTTTCTTTCACTACCTGATTCATTGATCTACAACTCTCAGACCATTTATATGTAGCAGCTTTCATAAGAGATTGATCACTCATAATCGAGCGCTTAGTAGAATCAGCCATTAATTCACAAATTTTATTAGCGAGTTGCTGTTTTGAAACAATAGGAAGTAGAGTGCCAATATGCCAGGTATCCCATTCAATAGGATTAATTAGTTCTCCAGCTCCGCTAATTACTTCAGCCTGGCTACCATCATCATTGACACAGAGAATTGGTACTCCACATGCCATTGCTTCACCAAGAGGAAGATTGAACCCTTCAGCCTGCGAAACTGAGATATAGAGATCGCACATATTATACCGCTCAATCATTGAATAAGATTCAAGAATCATTGAGCGTGCCTTAGCTTGATTTTCGGGCAAATCCCAATCAAGTTTATCTAATACACCTTCTGCTATTTGGCCTGGCTGTTCATAATCAATGCCAAATATTTGAGAGAATCCTTGTGGAGGAAATGCTACCATATCCTTGACATCATTATATTCAACAATATCGGGTAAGGCCCAACCCTGCATTAAAAACTGTTCAAATGGCTGAGTATGAAGATAAAGAACTACATTTTCAGCCAAGCCATGTTTCTTAAGAATTGCCATGGTCTCAATTAATCTTGGCTGTTGTTTAGTCCTCTTATTTCGGCCAAAGGCTCCAATTACAAATCGCTTTTCCCAGCCAATATCTGATTTAAGTTGATGGCGTCGATCTTCATCAAATCGCTGGAACTTAGCATGATCAAGACCATGAGGAATCCATTTAACTCTTAAGCCGCTCTGTTCATACATAAGGTCTGATCCCCATTTAAGGTAAGTTACTGGCGCGGCTATCATTTTAGCCATGTCAATGAACCCCTTTGGAATTGGGAATCCCTCAATCGGAAAATAAGCAATAACAGGAATAGAACATTTTAATGCAGCTAGCATATTTAGCCAAGCTGATATATTACCTGCATCATAGTTCAGCCAGAGAACATCAGGTTTATCTTTCTTGATCCATTCAGCTAGAAATTCTGGGCTAAGAGGAGCTCCAGGCCTCCAAACCCTCCATGGATCCTGTCTTGGTTCATGATTAGCATCTTGAAGACCAACTTGAGTAATCTGAAAACCTTCACGAAGGAAGCCTTTACCAAATTCTCTACAAACTACTCCAAATCCAGTCGTCAGATTAGGAGCATCAGTAACCATACCAACGGTAATATTATTTGAATTAATGTAGACCTTGTCAATAGCAGGAATATCATCTTTTAATTCTGGCCTATATAAAGCGACAGGTTTTTCAATAGCCTCAATCAACTGCATAGTTGTTAACTGAGTATTGAATCTTTCCATAGCGTGCTTATAAAGTTTATTACGCATGGAAAAAGTACTCTTAGTATTAGAAAGATACTGCTTGGTTAATCTAACCAAATCATCAGGTTCTTCCCAAGTAAGAGCACCACTTTCAGGCATACCACCTGATTTATGAACAATCGGAATACAATGAGAAGCCATAGCTTCTACTGCAACCATTCCAAAATGTTCCATGCTAGATGGAAGATCTGTTCCATACCCAGTAGCATGCCAATAGATAGAAGATTCTGCATATAACCTTTTTAATTCATCTCTAGAAAGACCTTCTCTAAATTCAATTCTTGAATCAGATTTAGCAGCTTCAACACATGATCTGAAATAGTCCTCATGTTGTACTCCGCCAACAATTATAAACTTCAGATCTGGACCTTTTAACTTCTTAAACTGTTCAATCATCAGAAGATGATTTTTATTATTTCCATCAGGTACTTCAAAGAATCGGCCAATAGTAATAATTTGCTTTTTCTTGGCTTTTGAATAAAATTCATCCACATTAATCGGTGGATAAATCGGAACTATGTCTGTCGGATTTCGGCCCCATCTCTCAACTACTTGCTGCTTTGAGAAATTAGAGTTACAAATTACCGTATCATATCCTACGGTATTCCATCTATTTTGAGGAAAGAAACAGAGAACTATATTTCTCCGGGCCAATGGAGGAAGAAGCATGCCATGATTTATATTAATAAACTGATCATAATTCTGGATGAGATTTGGGTTATATTCTATCCACTTAACGCCTTCTAAATCCCAGCCAAAATATTTCTGGACTTCATCCTTCCATCCCATCTTACCCCAATCCAGCATAACTGTGACATCATAGTAATTTTTCAGAAGACTTATTACACCAGCGGCATGATTCTCACCACCGCCAGTACCCCCACTATGCCCGTTATAGATTAAAACTCTCATTAATAAAGACCTTTCGGAAGAAGCCTAATTTCATGATGTCTATTAACCAGAGAACCTTCTTCATAGAAACCAGAACCAGGCATTTGCATATAGTTTCGTTCTTTGGCTTTTAATTTTTCTTCATTAAGCCAGCCAAAATGAATTACACAAACATTCCAATCAGTACAGAATTTTCCTACTTCTGAAATCCATTCATGTACTTGACCTTCCCATCGTAATTCGTTAGTTCGACGAAAAATTCTTGGGTGGGTTTCCCAACCTCCAAGGGAGGCCGAATAATGCTCTATATCTTGGACCAAATTATTTTGGCGAATGCGAACAGAGAGACATTCTTCTGGCATTTCACTAAGAAGGCCATGAATCATAGCGCGAAGTCGAATTCCAAAAATTTCGTCTGAATCGAGGCGAATTATCCAGTCTCCAGTACAATGAGAGAATGAGATATTTCTTTGCTTTGAGAAATCATTCTCCCATGGTTGTCTGTATACTTTCAGCTTAGTCTGATCTTCGTATGAAGCAACCCTTTGAAGGCTTCCATCACTTGACCCACCATCCACAATTATCACTTCATCTGCAAAATCACAACTATTTAGGGCTCTTAAAATATTATCGTTATCATTCAGAAGAATCATTGCCACCGATATTTTCAAGCTAAATATACCTCAGCCAATTTCTTACCAACTACTTCACTTGAAAATAATTCTTTAACTCGTTCACGACCTCGACAGCCCATTTCATTTCGCATACTAAAGTTATCCATCAGCATTATAATGTAGTGGCGCAAAATATCCCAACTCCTTGGCGGAAAGAGGAACCCAGTTTTACCATCAATTATAATATCTCTTGTTGAACCTGTATCACTAGCGATTACGGGTAATCCACTAGCCATACCTTCTAGAAGCACAACGCCAAATTGTTCTACCCAAGAATCACTGGAATTATAAATAGTAATTTTTGGTATAGAAGGAACTACGAGAAGAGAAGCATTCCTCATTTCATTAGCAAGTTCTTCATGATAACAAGGCCCAATATAATTTAGGTTAACACTACAACGATCTGCTAAATCAATATATGGAGACATATCTCCAGAGCCAATAACTTTTAATTCAGCGACCATACCAGTCATGGCTATAATTAAATCCCAGAGACCTTTTTCTGGAACTAATCTACCAACAAATAAAACAGTATTCGTCTGATTAGTAAGAATGCCAGGCCTAAATAAATTAGGATCAACAGCAGAAGGAATTACTTTAATTTTAGATTTTGGAACTCCTTCTAATTCGAGCATATTAGAAATCATTGGACTTCTAGCAATAACAATATCTACTTTTTCTGAAAGTACGCCAGCATTGCCATTAGAAATACCGAATGGAAGATTATCAAATACAGTTACGCTTTTCTTACCATGAAAATTTTCAATAATATCAATTGAATAATCTCGATAGAATTCAGAAGTATCAAGAATATCATATTCATTATAAATAGACTGAAAATTTTCTACCTTATGGAATCTAATTTTACTTGGATCCCATCGAAAATTAGCTTGATCTACTCCAGTACAAATACAAGAAACATTAATTTCCTGATCAGAAGCTGAATGAATCTCCTTGAATACATCAAAATCCTGGTGATTTGCGACATTACCTCGGACATAACCAAAATTAGTTTTCATCAGCGTGGAGCATCCTTAAATAATTCCTTAATTTCTGGAGTTGTAGATTTTTCTCCATAATGAAGAAGAGTAACCGGGCTGTACCAAATAGAAAAACCTGCCTCTTTAGCTCGTTTACAATATTCTCTATCTGAGCCCCACATTGGAAACTTCTCATCGAGATTCCCAATAGTATCACGAAGCTTTTTAGAAATTACTAGAGCTGCGCCAGTAACCCACTCAACTTCTTCTTCTTCAAAATACTGAGTATTTAGCTCATTCATTCCTCGATGGTAACCGACTCCGTAAGCTCCTGCATGATTAATTGTGCCATCTGAGTTGATGAGTTTGCATCCGACCACACCTGCACAGTGCTGTTTTGCACAAGAGAGAAGACCGTCGAGCCATCCTTCAGATACCACAATATCCATATTAAGGAGCATTGAATAGTCTGCTGAAGACTGTTCAAGGCCAATATTACATGTTCTCGTGAATCCTCTTTGAGCTGTATTTCGTAAAACGCTGTCAATCCAACCTTTGGCGTAATAGGATTGTAAGAGACTTTCTGTTCCATCCCAACCTCGATCAATTACACAGATTAGATTATAGAGCCGCCTTGGAGTATATGTGAGTAAGGACCCAAGGAGGCCCTTTATCCATTCGGTAGCTTCTTCATTTACAATATGAACAGGAACAATAAGATCAATTTCTGGTTTCATTCCCAACCGCCTGATTTTAACAATCTTTCATAACAACTCAGATATTTTGTAACCATTATAGAATCAGTTAAAAATGTTTGTGCATATTCGTGGCAATCTTCTCGATTAATTGAATCAATAGAATCCAGAGCTTCTATCCACTGGTCTACATTATAAGAACCGCCAGAGAATTTAGAATATTGATCAAACTCCTGTACTTCACAGATAATTCCACAAGCAGGATTTATTAATTCTGGGAGTACTCCATTATTTGAGCCGATAACAGGCACTCCACATGATAAAGCTTCTCCGACAATAATAGCTCCAGGCTCTACCCATCGGACTGGATGGATAAGAGCTTTGGCATTTCCAAGAAGATCTAGTTTTGCTTGACCACCTACTTCACCAACAAACTGAATATTAGAATTATCAAGAAAAGGAGAAACAAGACGATCGAAATAGGGCGGGTCCCAACAGACACCAGCAATAATAAGCTTCCTACCCAATTTAACACAAATGTCTGCTGCAATATCAACCCCTTTGTAGTCATTAATGCTACCCATATACAGGTAATAATCTCGAGTAGGATTAGGGTAATAAGGGTATTCGGCGATCGGGATTCCTTGATACACCACTGGAACAATTTCGTCATATCCTAATTTAGTTCTCTGTGCAACAGAAATACAAGTTGTATTTGGTCCCCTGCGTGCAAGACCTTGAAGAGTATTTAAAATTTTGGTATTAAGTTCTGGGTATGTATTAGATAATATCTTATCATGAGTAACATCATGAATTATGTCAAAATTTACTTTTTTATCTTCTTCATAAATTAAATCAGCATATCCTTGATCTTCACCATTATCATACCAAAAAGTAGCTCCACCAGGAAGATCTGAATTAGTTTTCCCAAAGAGAGTTACTTCATGGCCCATTTCCACTAATTTTCGGCCAAGCCAGAATACTATCCTCTCTATTCCTCCGTAATTAGGAGGAGGGCATTCAATTAATGGAGAACAGATAAGAGCAATTCTCATGATTTCCTCATATACATTAATGGTCTAGAGTTCCAACCACGGGCTATTCTCTTAAAGTTTCTGCCTACATAATCATTATAAGCTCTAGTTACTTTATTTTTTGGAAAAGTTTCTTTACCAATAGTATACATTTCAAAATGAGTTCTTGCGGGACGAGTCCAACAATTAGAAGTGCTGAAATAGTCATGAATAGTACTAAGACAGCCATCTAATAACTCCGTAGGATTTGGATCTCGTTCAAATACTTCATAAGAACAGACAAGATCATATTGATCTAATTGTTTTAGATCAGTAAAAACATTTATCTTAACATTGAATTCTGGAAATAAACAATCACGCGCAAATTCATATGTTCTTTGAATTGGATGGAAATAATTAATGGTCAACTCAGGGTATAATTTGGCGAGCATTAAAGAATGCAGGCCAATTACTGAATGAAAGTCAAGAACACTTTGGGGCCGATAATTTAATTCTTCAAGAAAATTAAAGGTTGTGAATACCTCATGACCAGTAAAATTAAAACTACCGAGACAAGTATATAGCCACGAGGAATCTTCAAATTCATTCATCTCTTCCAAGTGGGCTAATTGATCTTCCTGCTCCTCCCACTCTTGGGTGACTTCATCCTCAGTATATTTATAACAGAGAGTATGGGCCTCTAAATCTGAGCGATGACAACCTAATTCTTGGCCTTCCCAATCAATAATTAAATAAAGTAATTCATTCCAGAGTTGCGCATAACTCTTACCAAAATATTTGACCCAATGCTGATTAGTTGGCATAAGGTACAGACCAGTAATTGGGTCAACTGTTAAAGTCAAAGCTTCTTCCAGAGAACTGGTCTTGCATTCCAGCCATGAGCTATAGCTTCATACTTGGTTCGAAATTCTGAATTCACATATCGAGCTATTTCATTTCTTGGAACAAGACCTTCATCAGTATGAAATTCAGCGTAATGTCCGCGACATGGCGCTGTGAACGAGAAGCTGACGGAAAGTACCTCTGGATCTACTTTAAGAATATCCCGAACTCCATCAACTGGTTCTCTTAAATGCTCGAGAACTTCATAACAGATAATCAGATCTGCCTGTTCAGGAAGGCTCTCTCTTTTTGTTTTGATAAAGAGATTTCCTGGATCATATTCTTTTTTGACAAAATCTTTAGCAAAATCTGATTGGAGACCAGGCACATTATAATAATAAACTTTAGAATCAGGCCAAAGATAGGCACTGATCAAGCTATGCATCCCTAATCCACCACCCCAATCAATAACCCTTCTCGGTTGGAAGTCAGGGTAGTACTGCTTAAGAAATTTATACGTTCCATATAGGCATTTGATTGAGAATACAAATGAAGCCAGCGCCCCATAGAACCACTCAGGGCCCTCATAATCTTCGTCTTCTTGATCTGAATCTTCCCACTCCTGTACTACATCAGGGTGATTATGAAAGTCAGTTAATTGCCTTGCTTCTACCAAGGAACGCTTGTTTATGCCCAGTTTCTTTGCCTCGAAATCGCGCATTTCATCAAGAAGAGCTTGAGTAAGAGAAGCAAGGCTCATATCAAAGAGTCTAGATGTATAATCTGGTAATGAAAAATACCGACCTTTGTCCTTAGGACTGGTCAATTCATCGTCAAGCAATATGATCTCTCTGTATTTACTCTTCGTCTTCATCTGTTCGACGAGACTTACGAACAATTTTCCGATCTAATTCAGGGGTATTGAATCGCTCAGATCGTCGGACTCCCGTAGCTCGCCTTGGACCAGTTGCCCGTCGCTTACTATCTCCGACCAATTCAAGTATCCTCTCGGCCCTTGAATCGATCGTCTTAAAGAGGTTCTCTTGCTCCTCGGCAGTCATATCATGAATATTATCTGGCAAAGATGGAATAGTCTTCATAAGCATATCAGCGAGATCAAGCTTAATTTTTTCTTTGCGATCATCATTTTCTTCAGACATTACCATGATCCTTCTTTTGTTGTTGCTCCATTATAAAAGCCTTGGCCAATTGGAACTTTTTTCCAAACACAGATATTATAAAGATTTGGTGGATTATATGGAAAGTACAGACATTCAAATCCTTTAGAAGCTATGATTTCTTCAAAATTATACTGATACTGAAAATTCTCTTCTAAATGACCAGTATCATGAGGAGAAAAACTTCTTGAATTACAAATGAGCAAACCATCATCTTTTAATTTCTCTCGAAAATAATCTATACGGGCAGGAGGATCAGGATCATGTTCAAGATATTCAAGGCAGAGAATTACATCAAATGGAAACCGAACCATATCATCTAATAAATCTTCTGTATATAGATCTGCATATGGATCACAATACCAATCTGCAAAAAATCTAGTCATACCACGTTCCGTACCATAACAACCAAAACCCAATCGACCAGCGACTAAAAGCTCACGGCCTATACCACAACCAAAATCTAGAAAAGAACCTCCATCTGAAGCATACTTATTTAGGATTCGCTCAATAACTTCTTCTCTAAAACGTTCCTTGACTCCTGAGGAGACAGCAGCTCGAACTGTGAGCAAGTCCCATATCGACCCTGATGAACAATTGTACGCGAAATCGAGACCATATTGATCTTGAGCGGCCTTGAATACAGCGGGACCATTGAGGTTTGCTTCCGCCGTTTCACGCGTACACCCGAAAAAATGTATGGCATCTTCTATTGCAGCCTCATATTCATCAGGATCTAGCCCGTCTCCATAAGGTCCTGGAATTAATTCGCCCATTAAAAAACTCCGACCTGATTCTTATATCTATTTTGTCTGAAATCAATTATGTCGCCAATTATATCATCTTTGGTCAATAGTATTTTCTCACTAAACTTAAAGGTAGTATCCCAGAGAAAACTAAGATTCTTCTCCAAGGGAGGTTCTTGGAAGGCCCCGAATTCCATCACGAAGGGTGATTTGTGGGTTAACTGAAATGTAGAATCGATAATTTCTCCATACCAGCGATGATGACAAAATCCGGTATAATAAGTAGATTCGATGCCGATAGTAGATTCAAGTTGTCGATTAGGGATTTCTATATATCCCATTTTACCAATACGAATCATTTCTCGCATTAATTGAAATGGATCAGCAATATCTTCAAGAGTTTGTGTGCACCAAACAAAATCTACAAATTTATCTGGAAATGGAAGTTCATATTTTTGAGAGCCACCAAAATCCATTGAAATCCAGGTATCAAAAGTCTGATTACCATCTAGTTTTAATTCATCTATCTGCTGATAATCGATAATAACATTAGCTCTTGACAGTGGTTTCATGGCACCACCAATATCCACCACCAGAAAATCAGTCGGATATTCTGATAACATTTTTTGTGCAGATTCAGAATCTTTACAAATAATCAAATGTATACAATCCCGATTCCCAAACCACCCTGAAGTTCACTTGTATAGAGTTCCTGAGTTTTATAACCAGCTGTTACAATTTCTTCCCATAATTCTCTAACTCTTACCTCAGGATGACGTGAGGTCCAAATAATATCTTGGAGAATTATCATACCATCTTTTGAAACTAATTGACCATAATTTTCAAAATCCTGTTTAACTCCTTCATAGGTATGGTCTCCGTCTATAAAGAGAATATCTATTCCACCAGGAAAATAATTATTAGCTTTTGCCAAGGAATTTATGTGGTGTGAATCATTTAAATAAACTTCAAGATCTATTGAATGTTCTTGAGCTACCTTAAAAAGAATCGGTGAAAGATCAGTATGTTCTGGGTCACTAATGCCAAGTGCTCTAGAATGATGAGGAAGAATACTGATTAAAGAAGCTAAACTTCCACCTTTCCAGGTGCCAATTTCTAATAATGAATCAGGACGGCCAAATTTAAACGGATGGTGTTTAATAATATCTAGAAGTGCTGTGAATTCCCAGCGGTATTGAAGAGTCTGAATTGGGATATTTGGATCATGATAAACTAATTCTGTATCTTCAAGTTCATTCCAAATATTTTGGCCAACACGGCCTCTCTTGGAAATATCATAAAATCCGTCAAACACTTAGCCAAACCTCTCCATCAATAGCTCGTTGATAAAGCTCTAAATACTCTTGAGCCATTCTTTCAACTCGAAAGTATTTGAGATAACGTTCGTAGCATGCTTCGGGTCGAATGGTGTTAAGTTGATTATAGGCCATCCATATTTCATCCGGTTCTGCACACCCCGTAAAACCAGTTGTACCGGAATCGACATACTCTGGCAATACTCCAGCGTGTGAGGCAAGTATTGGGGTTCCGCAGGCCATCGCCTCAACAGCGATAACACACCCAGGTTCTGGCCATCTGAATGGCATAAGAATCGCAGCTGCTTCACTAAGAATCTTGTTTTTATAATCGCCGCCAATATCTCCGAGGAATTCAATCCATGGGTATGTTGATGCCTTTTCGAGGACGGCCGCTTCCTCACTTCCAAACGGATGTCCCGCGATTTTAAGCGGTACTTTATAATCCACTGCAAATCTGATTGCGCGATCAAATCCTTTGTGGAATCCAAGGGCTCCCATGAAAAGAGTGTAATTTTGTTTTTCTTTGACGAACGGGTAGGCATCTATCGGGCATCCATTCATGACATATGGGGCTTCAGGAAAGCCGATATGAATTCTATGGAAATTAGAAATAAAAATTGAATTATTTGATTCTGGCCAATTAGGATTATGAACAGTAGAAACAGATTTTAGGCCTTGCATTCTCCTTGCGAATTCATGGTGATGAGTACTATCATGAAAAATATCGAGTGGTTCATGACTAAAAGCCCACTCTTTCATGAATTCAAAATACGGAGGATAATCACCGCCCTCCCTTGGAGTAACCTCCCCTCCTCCAGGTAATTCAACTACATGAGCACCAGGTAATTTAGAACCTTTACATCCAAATAAAACTACTTGATGCTTTTGTTTAACTAATTCCTGAGCTAGCCAGAAATTAACTCTTTCCATTCCGCCATAAGTTGGAGGAGGAGTAGGCACAGCATAAGCAGTTGAAATTATCCCGATTTTCAAAGTTTAATTAATCCAAACCCAGTATTTGGTTGAGTAGGAAGATCCATTCTTTTGTTCCAAGAAAAGTGTTCGAGGGCGCGACTTACTCCATCAGAAAATATATCATGAAGAGCTATAATGGTTCCTGGCCTACAATAGTTTCTGATAGATTTTAATTCATATATCGTATCTTGATATTCATGTGAAGCATCTAGAAATACAAAATCAGGATTCTTTGCTTCTAACCAATAATGGAAATCTATTGATTGGCTGTGCCATTGATAAAAGGTTACCGGAAGATCCTGACATTTATCTTTAGCTATTTCAAGGGCCTCACTATCAATATCAATAGAAGTAAAATCGCTTATAGTCCCAGATTTATGAATTTCCTTAATAGCTCTCGCAATGAACCAAGTAGAATACCCTTGATTTGAGCCAATTTCTACAACATTACTTGGATGAAATATTCTTGGAATAATATAGAGCATTTGAGCTACTGCAGGCTCTACTGTTCCACCACCCCATCGTTCTGGTTGAAAACTTCTGATTTCTAAATATCGGTCAACTACAATATTATAATTGACATTGAAAAAAGCTGCAATTTTATGAAGATATTCATGACAATCTAATTTCATTTCTATCATGAGAGACCAATTTTTGGAGCTACAATATTATTAACTATCTAGGGCCAGATGTAAATTAGAGGATACCAAGGAGTTGTAATTCGCTCATTTCTTGTTCGTCATCCCACTCTTGCGGTTGATATTTAATTACAAGAGAATAAGCATTCCCAGTGAGCGCTGGGTATAAATCTCCATTACCTATATAGGCATATAGATGTTGCACTGATGATTGAGCAGCCCCACCCAAGGATATGCTGATTGGTTCCGAGGTATAAGCATAGACCTTTGGTTGGGGCCTTGGAGGAACAATTACAACCGGTGGTCGTTGTGGTATAGGAGTTGGAAGAACTGGAGTAATATAACCAGGTGTAAATGAGGTATAAGCAAAGCCGCCAAATCTAATCGGTTTAGTAGCCGGGAAGTATATATATGTTTTTGGTTTGACAGCCTGAGGCCGTCTTCCACCACCAGTTGTAATAACAGTAACTGGAGCAATAAATATTGGTGAGTAAATAGAATTGGCTGAACCGTCAAATACAATTCCACCAGATGGAAGATAAGTATAAGTTTGGGCACCGGCTGAATTAAATTCTGTGCTTGCAGCACCACCAAATTGTATGCCGCCAGACGAAATATATTTTTGGATTTGATTATGCGGTGCTGTACCTGCAAATGTCAGACCACCAGACGCACTATAAGTTTGTATCTGACTATGAGGCGCAATTCCGCTAAATGTTAACCCACCAGCAGGAGTATAAGCCTTAGTTCTATTATGAGAAGCAGAACCACTGAAACTCAGGCCACCAGCTGGAATATAAATAAAAACCTTTTCAATTCTAGCAGTACCACTAAAGGTAATTCCACCAGATGAAGTGTAAGCTTTAGTCTGATTGTGAGGTGCCGTTCCTGCAAATGTTAATCCACCAGAAGGTGTATAGGCCTGAGTTTGAGTATGGATAGCAGTGCCGGCAAATGTCAATCCACCTGCAGGTATATAAACAAAAACTTTTTCGATTCTTGCCGAGCCACTAAAGCTCAATCCACCAGACGGTGTATAAACTTGTGTTTGATTATGTGAAGCAGAGCCAGAAAATGATAAACCACCAGCTGAATGATAAACTTTTGTCTGATTATGAGGAGCGGTTCCTGCAAATGTTAGACCGCCAGCAGGAGTATAAGCTTGAGTTTGAGTATGCGGAGCAGTACCAGCAAATGAAAGACCACCACTTGGAGCGTATACGAAGATTTTTTCAATCCTCGCTGTTCCTCCAAATGAGAGGCCACCTGATCCAGTTATTGTTTGTGTTTGATTGTGTTCTGCTGTACCAGCAAAAGTTAAACCACCAGACGGCGTATATGTATAAGTTACAGCATTAGATATCAGCGATGCATTTAATCCAGGCCGCTGATATAATCTAAATGGTGGTTCGCGCCAGGTAAGAGACATAGTTAGGTCTTAATGACTAAGACTTCACCATCTAATTTAGCGGATTTGTATTTTCCAAGGAGCACTTTATCTATGTCGCCCACAATTTCGACTTCTGTTCCTAAACTATATTGTTCAAGATCATGAACTAATTCAATTATTGGAGTGCGAGCCTCATTCCTTCGCTGGCGAAGTGTTCTAATAAGTTCTTCAATAATCATTATATTTCCTCCAAATCAACAGCAATACCCCAGTCAAGGGCACTTGTTGGAGTTGTCAAGAATCTAACAACAAATACGGTACTCGCTGGAATTAGAATTTCTTCTTTTGGATCAGGTTTAAATAAGTATCCATTAACATTCAAAAAGTCAAAATATCTGATATTTGTATATGTACCGCCTGAGTCGGCAGAAGAGTTGGTTCCCGATCTACCATCACCGCCGGCTGGAGCGGTATTGCCAGTTAAACCTGATGCTGCACCTCCAATTGGATCAATAACTCTTGGAGTAGTGGAAGTCAGAGTAAGCGTACCGGCAGTATCTCTAGTAGCAAGCTCTGCTCTGACCATTTCAATAGTAGTAGTACCATTTTGGAAAATTTCTACTCTGGTTACCCTAACAAAAGCAGCTAATGAACCAGCGGCGGCTGTTCTAAAAGCAGCTAATACATTACCAGTACCAAGATCAAATTCGTCTGCGGATAAAATACTTCGCTTTCCCATTAGTTTCTCCTACGTCGCCAATAATTGTTGCATTAATTTTGACCCAATCTCTCCATATGGAGTTCCACCAGGACCATCATAAATTCCTTTTGGCTGAAGAGCTATGGTTAATCCTACCCAAGCATCTGTTCCGTTAGTTGTTTGATTCCATGTAGGGGATGTTGGAGCACCAGGTACTGCCTTTTCGATATCAGCCCAACCTATAGAATAATCCTGGCCATTTCCAAGAGTATTATCATAAGCAGCTCCACTCATCCGAATAAAAAATCCATTTGTTACGGTTATATTTAATGCATTATCATCTCTAGAGCAAACGTATGAAATAACTCTTGCATTCGGAGTGACAGTCGTAATTGTGGTCGGTACAAAGGTAGCTGCTGCGGCTGAATCCGATGAAACATCAGCAGCATCTTCAATGACACTAGATACATTTCGATATGCGGCAATTTGACAACACCATCCGCCTATCGCTGATCCACAAGCTACAGATGGTGCACTCTCTCCAGTTGCCGCAAATTTAGCAAATATTTCAATAGTCATTCCTCGAGTAGCATTGGAATTACGAGCAATACTAAGCCATCCGGCAGGCGGAGTAAATGTTACTCCAGCTGCAGATGATTGAGCGCATGATAAGAGAAGAAGATCTCCATTAACTACGCCTGACGGAATAGCAGGAGAAAGAGGAGATGAGTTATTTGCTTGTTGTGCTCCAAAACCAACTGGTATTATAACTGGAGAAGCAGATGGAATACCATCAATACTTCCAGCTTGCCAAGAATCTACATCTCCAGTAGCACTAGAACTAAATACTATACCAAATTGACCTGTTTTTAGCGTTCCATCAGATTGTGATGCGCCTACAGCAACTCCATTAGCTTTAACAACAATAGTAGAACCCTGAATCTCAGCATAGAGACCTTGCCCTGTTGAAAATGTTGCTGTTCTAAGCCAAAGTTGAGTAAAGGCAGTATCTTTATACCCTAATTCAACATTATTTGTTGCATGTAAATCTATAACGGCTCGATAAAAATGTTTTCCAGGTAACATTCTCAAACCACAGCCATATCCACGACCACTTCCACCAGCATCATTAATATCAAGAGCTAAACATTCACTAAATTGATTTTGTGGTGCTGGAGTTGTGGTATCGGCATAAAATGCTGCACAGTCAAATCCAGAATTCGACACAGCATGGTTTGAAGTCAGATTGAATTGGTTAGTATCACCATCATCTACCCACGGAGAAGCCAAAGGAGTTTCATTTGCACGATTAAAGGTATCTGAAGCTAGAACAGAAGCTCCACGAATTAAAGGAATGAATTTGCCTTCACCAACATATGCAAACCAATCAAGAATTTCGTCTGGATCAAAACGCGGGTATTTTTCATGCCAACCATGACGAAACCAAAGTTTACGAGCTTTTTCAGAAGCATAATTTGGAGTTCTAATTGGGATATCTACCCAAAGTTTTCCGCACCAAACTTGATTTCGTTTACCGGTTGGTTGTAATCTTGGTAAAATTAATTCCTTTAAAACTTCCCCAACAGTAATAGCTTCTAAATTTTTCGAAAATAAATTACTTATTAAATTACGAGTAATAAAACTAATTTTTTCAGATGGATCAATTCCTAGAGTTACTAAAGCATTTTTTGTTGGAATATCATCTTCTGCTAGAAAAAATGCTAGTCCATTTACTGAATTACAATTAGGTCTTGCATCAAGCGAACACCAATCGGAATGTTCCCATGCTCCCTTTGGACGGAATGGATTTTTTGGTTTTCCATCCCAGTCATCTGTACCAGTTCCTTCATAAGGAAGCAAGACAAGATCATTCACGGACAACTACCACCATTTGGCTGTTCCCAAATAATTGTATAACTACCGTCTGTCTCTCGTTTTTCGCAGCGATAAATTATTGACGATGGCGTTGGCGTTGAAGTCGGCGTCAACGTCGCTGTCGGAGAAGGCGTAGCGGATGCAGTCGGCGTGGAGGTGGGCAATGGCGGAGGCGTGGCCGTGGACGTATTTGTCGCCGTTGGAACGGGTGTGCTCGTGGATGAAGGAGTAGGAGAGGGCGATGGCGCGCCTCCCGTGACGGCTGCGACCAGGATGATGTTGACGTTCACGGTCGGCACGTCGATTTGTAGGGTGTTTGGCCCAGCCACAACCTCGCTTTTTGGTACCGACAGGCTTAGCGTTCTTGGCTGCGGGCCGGGCGTTGTGAGAGCGTGTGCGTGTCCGTTGAGCGTTACGTTGACGGTGGCAGGAACACTCCAGACACCTCCAACATTGAAGGTAACCAGCGCACCTGTTGCGTTTGCTAATAAACCAGCATCCACGGGAAGTGTGTGAAGTACCGTCCCAGCGTTGAAAGCGGTATTGACACATGACGTACCGCAACTCTTTGCACCATCGAGCACGTCGAAACTGCGGTCCTGATAAGTGAACGGCCCGTCGAAGCCGAAGTTATCCCAGGTAAAGACATTCGTTCCCTGACCAGCACCGTCCTTGTTGCCGTTGTAATGAGCGTCATTAATCCATGCAAGTCCACGTGTAATCGGCAGTGTTCTACTAAGCGTTGAGATCCATACTAATGACGAGCTCCCTGGGTCTGTGGCGTAGACCTCGATGCCACTTGCTGAAAGGCGTATTTCTACATGGTTCAGCGCGCCGTCCGGGCCGCTTGCCAGTGCCACGCAACCACGAATAGCGGTCGGGTTAAGGTAGGTCGGGTCGTAGTTCGCGACAATGTAGTAGTGGCCAACCGTCCACTTCCCAGCCGGGCAGACGCCGTTGGTGCCGTCGAAGATGACTCCGACGCCGTTGGCAGGCCACGTCAGCACCTGATCGGGATGCACCATCGGTGCTGGCGTTGGCTTGTCCGTCAACCAAAACTCCGGCCAGGCCGCGTGTCCACCACGAGTGTTGTTAGTTACATCAAAGACGACACGACCGGTGCGGCCAGTAAAATCGAATGGTTGTTTTGGGTACATGGCCAGTGTCGCCACGCTCCCGAGGTCGCTCACTGCCTCACGCAGCTGGCCATTGCAGACCCGCACATCGCCGGTCGGACCCGTGACCTGTTGGCCGCAGAGAGCGACGTTCGGGACACCCCAGCCCATGTTCCCGCCAAGTTGCCAGTTTTGTGTGTAGCGGCTAACGCCCCAAACATCACCATCCAGATCACCGCTACGGTTTCCGGTAGGATGAGGTGCATCAAAGGTATCACAGAACGCAGGCTGAGCCCCGTTTGAGAAGACGCAACTAGATGGACTAGAAGCTCCAGTTAATTGAAGAAGAGCTGCCGCTAAACCTCCGAGAACGACAGCGACTGCGGCGACTACTCCAATAGTTTTTGCTTTTAAATGATTTTCCAATTAGCCTCTCCTACTTTTTGGAATCCTCTTATCTTTAGTATCAAGCTCCTCCAAATCTTCCAAGGAATAGTATGCTTCGTCGGTTATTTCGCGCTGAAGAGTGTTATCGAAGCGCATTAGGGTTTCACCCTTATCATCCAGCCAATGAACCGCTACACCAGCTGGGTGCTTTATATTGGCTATCACCCCAACCTTGTCTTCGACGAGGACGAAGCTTCCGTTTTTGAAGGCCATTTTTAATTTACCTCTTAATCAGCTGTAATAGTAGGAGTGATCTTAATTGCATCGCCATTATTGGCAATTGCATATGGACCATCGGAAAATCTTTCAGCCCAAATTGATTTACCACTAGAGGCCTGAACGAGATAGTATCCATATACGCTCTGCGAGGCCTGATCAGCAGAACTGGTGAAAGTTTGCTGAGCATATGCGGCAGAACTCGGGGCGCCAGGAGTAACAGTCCATGAAGAGCCAGTTAAAGTCGGCGCAGAATACCCAGTAAAATCCGCTTCAGTATACGACCCTTCAGTATCTGTTTCACCAGGAGTAATATTATTCTTGAAGAGCTTTAAGACGAGGTTTTGACCAGCGGTTTTATTAAGAATGGCCTCAAGAGCCAGGCCCTCTCCTTGGTTACATACGACGAGAGTCATTTGGGTCCTCCGGAATTTCTATTACTTCTGAGATGCGATTGTTAGAATCTCTTTTTATAATTTTTCTTACTCCGCCTAAAACTTTTGTTTTCTGTACAGCATCTATAACCTGATTATTTTTATCAGACCATATTTCCATTAATTCCTTCACGTTAGTAATTTCTGTTTGCGGATTTACAACCACCGTAGTTGATGGTTGCTGTGAATTATTTTTAGTAGTATCAGTAACTGGTTGATCAGGTTGCTGAGGTTGAGTAATTTCAGCCATCCTCTGAGCATCCGCAAATTTTTGTTCATTAATTTTTTGAAGCTCTGCATCAGAATAAATTGGAATACCAAGCTCATCTGCAATAGCTTTAAAGTTAATAGAACTATAATCTGGATGGCCAGAAACAAGAGATTTGAAAATATCAAATACTCTCTGCTTTAATTCTCGAGAAAGAGGAGGATGCTGAATTTGTGCATCAGCAGCCTTTTCTCCAAAATTCAGGTCAATTAGCGGGCGTAATACATATCGCTCAATATTACGGACTAAACTTTGAGTATCCCATTCCTCTCCAACAAGAAACGCTTCAAATTGAACATCAGCCAGTGCATAAGAACCAATACTGGTATTACCACTGGATACTGGTTTATCAGGAACAAATAAACCTTTAAGAATAGCTCCTTCAAGCCAGACAGTAGCATTTCCATAAAGGTCTCCACGATCTGATATTGTCATTTCCTTAAGCTCCCACATTCTGTTACGGGAGTTAGGATCGAATACAGACGGGAGAACTATAGCAACTCCATCCTGAAGTTGGCCAGCTAATTCAGCAAGCCAGGTAATATTTTCAACAGCTTTTTCTGCATCACGAGAATAGGTAATACCATTTGGAGCATATCCAATTAATGGAGGAGTTCCAAGTTTTTCAAGATACCTCATATGGTAACCAGAAATTAACTCTAACCAGTACCAATACTCATATACAGAATCAAGATCAGAAGTACCCCAAAGAGTATTCTCTTGACCTTTTCCAAACATGAAAGATTTTTCTACTGAAATTGGTATGTCCTGAGCTCCATTTGCCTGAACATACCCATCAAAATCTTGCGATTTATCTTGAATATTAATTTTCTTAATAGTCTGAGGATTATTCCATTTAATTTTCTTGTAATGGATTGAATTACCATTAAAGGTCCGATTAACACCATTCGGATCTGTGTATTTAAAAGTAATGGCTTCAGCTAACCAAACCTTTTCGTGTAAAGAAACTCCGTATTCCATAGCCAACAAAGAAGATTGAACTAATGGATAAAGAATATCTCGCATAACAAAATTCAGATAAGCCTGAATGCGAGGATTTTCATGTTTAATAGTTGATTTAGCAATAACGGCAAGGATAGGAGCTTTCTTCAGAAAAAGACCTGTCTTGATTACTCCATTCCTTTTCATCTGATCTATAACTTGAGGAGTCAGAGCATCAAAAGGCTTATATTCACCAAGCATATTGCCCATTAGAGGGCTTTGATAATTAATTCCTCTATAAGTTTTTTCGAGAAAATCTTGGGAAGTAGTGTTAGTAAATAAGTTTTTTACTCTTCCAAAGACGCTTGGTTTTGAATAACGACTTTGGGCCGCAGCTATATACCTGCGATTAAAACTAAAATCTTCTTCTATAGCTCGAGCCGCTGCTTGACCAATCACCAATTCAATTCGAGGCGGAACCTTTTCAGGTAAAAAGTCAACCTCTGAAGCTTCTGGTGGCGCCACGTTGTGGCCTCCATTCTGGCCTATTCCTGGGAGTAGGCGTCATAAATCCTCTTCGATGATTCAATTCTTGTATTCTTGTACTTATAGCAGGGCCACTAAAGCTGGAAGGAGTATCACCAACCCCTTGGAAATTTGTCTTAAAATCTCTTTCACCGCCGGTTGCATTCTCTACAGAAACTATGTTTGTTAACCCAAGTCGGCTTAATTCTCTCGCTCCATCGTTCGCGAACCAAGAAGCCATGAGGACATCGCCACTGTGACCTTGACCATACTCTAGGGCTTCTTTCACCCACTGGTCGGTCATCTCTTTCTCTTTTATTCCACCTCTTGGTATTAACCATTTTTCTGCATCCACGGTTGCGGCCAAATACGGAATACCGATATAAATATCTGGTTTATTATCACCAGTAGTAAATCCTTCTACTGGAACCAGACTATCCTCATTTTTCATATGCTGGATAATGAAATCCTGAGCTGCATTATTTTCCACTTTGACCTTACTAGGTCGATATCGACGATCAAATTCATCAATGAGGTTCGCAATCTTGAAACCCCAACGCCCTCTTTCGATCCAGAGAATTTTTCGAGTTTCATTATCTGGGTTGAATTCGATAACGAATAAACACCCATAGTCTGCTCCCGTTTTGAGGGAGATTTGGCTATCAACTCCGATAAAAGTAGGGTTAGTTCCTTCGTACTGCCAGACAAATTCAAGGTCAGCACGATAGCAATCCTCAAATTTAGCCAGGGTAAAATAGGAATTGTCCTCTGGGATCGGGTTGTTTTCCATTTCCTGAGCCCATGCAATCGGGCCCATGGATTGTTTACGTGCTGCGAGAGCAGATAAGGGCCATCTTTCTGGCCATAAAGAGGTACCATCTTCTTTAATTGGCTTTCTATAATTAGGAAATGTCAGCCAGCCATGTTGTATTTCTATTTGGTCGGCTATACCTTCAATTAAAACCATTTATGCGGCCTCTACGACCATTGGTTCCAAGGAGGGCCCTGGCAGTGAACCATTGAGGATGTTTATATAGAGATCATCCCAATGTTTTCGGGTGCCAATAATTATCATTTGGCCACCAGGTCTAAGAATAGGAATAACGGTTTGAGTGTACCACGTCTGAGTTTTTCGTCGACTCTCGATCGTGAGTACCGTTTTCTTATCTTCAACATCGTCCAGAATAAGAAAATCAGTGTGCTTACCAAGTATGGCTTTACCAGCACCAGCCGCAAACATAGTCGGATTAATTTCTGCAGTATTGCTCCTGACCACTGTAAACTGGTCATCTCTCCATCCTGCATCCGACTTAAATGTACCAAATTCAGTTATAAGTTTATCATTACCCTCTAGATGTGTCTTTACGCCGCGAAGGAATCCAGCGGCCTGATCATAGGTATTAGAAATAATTCCGCCACAGACATTGCGATTCTTAACTATGCGCCAAACGGAGTAACCGACAGTAACAATAGTAGATTTAGAGAACTCTCTTGGAACTAAAACAATCATCCAACGCCCACTCTCTGCCGCTCGCAAGAGATCCTTATGAAACTCAGGCATTGGGTAATGGACTTGTTTCAGCGAATTAAAAGGGTCAGGACACGAAGGAGCGAGATATTCATCAATAAAGGGTATTGCATCTGGGACGTACTTATCCGTCCCGCCTATTCTCTCCAAGAAATTGTCGAAGAGGTTGTCGGCGCTTAAGCTTTTCTGTGATTTTCTCGGCAACTTCGGGGCTGGCCTCCTTTATTGCGTCAATAACTATTTGCTGAAATTCTTGATGAGCTTCAACAGAAAATATTTTACCTTGAATATCTGAATACATAGAAAGTTGTTGTCTAATTTCTGCTGAAGTAGCAAGAAGAAGCTTTCTTTTTTCTATCCCGATTCTATCCCATTCATCTTCGTCTAAAACTGTTTTAATATCTCGAAGAAGCTCTCCAGCATCTTGCATCAGACCTAACAAAACGCCCTGGACAGTAACCTGTTTATCAATCAAGCTTTGACCTTTAGAAAAGATCTCAGCAATAGCATCCTTATTGACTCGTTTAATAGCCTGATATACAGCTTGTGGAGTTACTCCAAAATGCTCTGCAATATCCTCGACCGGCATGTCATCAATCATTCGCATCTTGAGCATTTTTTCGTAATCGATTATACTATTCTGGCCTATTTTACGACCCTTTTTGCTCAAAATCTGAATATTACTTTTGGTCGTGGTTGTCACATAATAATTCTAGTCTATTAAACCCGAAATGTACATACTATTACGAAAAGGTTTACACCTAGTGTGCCATGGTATAAAGTGAGTAAAGTCTATTGTGACACAGAGGTGCTTATGATTAAGCGAACCGGATTAGCAATAATTCCGCTATTCGCCATTATAATGTTTATAATATCTCAAAAAGTTGACGAAGCTGAATCTCATACAGGTGAAAGACCTCCTCCTTTACCCGATTATATAACTCCTACATCAACTTCAGAACCATCATTTATTCCAAAATTAGTTGTTAATATTGCTGATTTTCCAAGTACTCCAACTCCGATTCCTATTCCAACGCCTACCGTTTCTATACCCATATATAGAGAACCGAGTCATGTATCTTCGGCTTCGGAATCAAGAGCTGTGTCGGGTGTTGAGCAGTGGCGATATCTAGTAATACAATATTTCGGCGATACTCCTAACGTTCAAAAGGTCTTAAATATTATGAGCTGCGAATCGGGCGGTGACCCGAATGCAACAGGAATTTATGGTCACCGAGGCCTGATGCAAGAGTTACCTGAATATCATCAAGCAAAAGCTGATTCTTTATTCGGGCCAGGAGCAAATTTATATGATCCTGAAGTTAATATTGCAGTTGCGAGAGTAATTTCAGGAGGGTATAATTTCAGCGCATGGGAGTGTCAAGGCTAATTACTAGCATTTTTAAACAAGTCACGGATAGTATATAATCCTCCTATGGGTTTTGTTGTTATCGGAAAAGGACGCAGAGGACGTTGGAACGGACAGACTATTATCCTTGGTTCAATTCGGGCAAATGCTTTGGCTAAGGATATGGACCAGGCAAATCAATATCTCGAGAGAGCTAGGAAGTTTCTAGCAACATTACCAGATCCTGAAATAGACCCTAACAGCTTAGAGATAGCTAAGGTAACTACTCTAAACGATATGAATATGAGAGAATTATGACTTATCCAAGGGATGATTCGGGCGTCCCAGATATGGAAGAATGGCTAACCCTGACTGTCAAAATCATCTCTACTTACAGACAAAAGTTAACAGACCCTGTTTTTAAAACACATGCAGAGAAAAGTAAAATAAATCCGCTTCTTAAGGAATTGAAGATTTTATTGGATGCTATTGAGACGCCAGATAATAAATCAGCAGAATTCAAGACTTTTGGTGTTCAACAGAGATGACATTAGCTAGTGATTATCGAGATGCTGCGCGAATAGCTAGAGAACAATCAAAGCAGGCCATGATTAAGGGCCTTCAGGATCGATCTAATTTTTGGAAGCGGCAAGCTATTTCATTTGAAATGAGTGCCGATAATTCTGAAAGTATTGCTCAATATGAGAGCAGTAGGAATGAAATAGTATTTCTGTTTCTAAGGGAGGCTGTTACTTCTGATTGGCCTTGTGGATGGCTTACCGGACCTGCTCCATGGCAGGGAACAGTAATTATTATTCATCCATTTTGTGGGCCTCTCGGATGGATAGTTCCAAGAATGAAAATTCCTGAATGGGTTCCAGTTTATTCAGGAGAGGAAGTAGAGGTAGATACTGAAGAGATGTATAATAGGATTGATAGGTACCTGAGGGCTAATCCTTGAATAACGAAGAATTCGGAATAGAAATTTTCTGTAAAAATTGTCACAATGTTTTTTATCAGGCCTTTCCATTAAGAACCAAAATATCAGGACAAAAACGAGACTGCCCATATTGTGGGTTAGTTGGTAAAATCAAAAATACTTACAGGAACGAATTTGAACTCAAAGTCTGAACAAAAATGTATTCGATGCTCTAAGCCTATGTTAGATATTCGAGGATCCAAGGGAGCGGTTTGTTCTAATTGTGGCTGGAAGGATGATTGCTGTTAATGGATGAATCTACTTTTAGGCAATATCCATGGGTTTGTGATGTATCTAATAATGATCTAGATGCATTTGATTTTGATTGTATGAAAGCTCAGGGGGTGGTAGGAATTATTCCTAGCCCATTTTCTCGTTTTCATCCTCCTCATGATATGGCACGATTTGCTGATGAGGCTCTTCGGCATGATATGCCAATTATTTCTTGGTATGGTTTACCGTATTTTGGTGATACGGCGGCTGAAGAACGAGATCTTAAATGGTGTGTAGAATTAGCCAGAGATTATCCTCCACTGACTAAAGCTCTGGTAGCTGATGTAGAAACTGATGCTTGTGATAATGGCTGGAATGCCCCTCGCCCAACAGCAGATCAACGAGTAGATGCTCTTTGGAGAATAAAGAGAGATGTAATAGAAGCAGCTGGGTATAAATGCATAGTTTATGCTGGCATTTATTATTGGGCTAATCAGATGGGCAATACCAAAGCTTTTGAGGATTGTGATTGGATTCTGCCAACCTACGGAATTGGTGGATTACCCTGTCCTCCAATTACTCTAGAAAATATAGATCCAGGTCATATTCTTTCATTTAAACCAAAATTAATCGGACATCAATTTACTAGCCTTTGGGGTCAGTATCCTGGAAAGCCTTGTGGCAGACCAGGTGGCAATCGAGACATGATTTATTGGTATGGAGATTTAGAAATGGGAATGACTGCAGACGAAAAGAAACTCATGAAAATAGCTGGCGGAAGTTATGATCAAATGGCTATCTGGTACGATAAGCTCATTGATGCAGGAGTAATTGAATATGAAGATCCTGCTCAGCCTGCTCCTCGCTACCCGAGTGATAATAATGATACGGCTAACGTCAAGCGTCATAAGCTCTATAGCGAAATTGACAGGGCGACTGAACTCCTTTCTCACCTCTAACCTTATCGATATGGAGTGTCTGAGTGAGGCAGAATGACGAGAATGAAGCTCACTAATAGAGACCTATAGGTGCCCAAAACTTGTTCTGATTGTCTGCATAGAATAATGACCCATGGTAAAAATGGGTGCCTGGCAATTCGATGCCTCTGTAAAAAAATTTACAAATTAGCTCAGCCTAAACTTCGACCCAAACAATTAAAATATCAGATTTTTGATAAACCTAGGCCTAGATCTCCGAGATTTTTTACATATAATCAAGACCTCTATATTCATAAACATTATGGTGAATGGTCAGCAAAATATATAGGTCAGAAGTTAGGTAAATCAGAACAAAGTATTAAAGATAGAGCTGGTAGATTAGGAATTACCAAGGAATTTTTGGGGTATATTACTGTCGCTGAGGGCGCCAGATTATTTTCTTGCCCTCATACTAGAATTTTGAAGCTTATAAAAACAGATCAATTACCTCACTCTAAAGCAGGCCACCAATATAGAATACTTATTACTGAATTAGAAAAATGGGCAGAATATCTAACTGCACCTCGTAAAACTTGGAAAATAGATGAGGGCCATTATACAAAATCTCTAGATAGAGATTGGTCGTTGAGACAATTCACTGCCAAAAATGTACAACAGGCTCCTGATGATTTAAAATAAAAGTGATGGAGGTAAATGCCTAAGAAATCATGACAAACAACATTCAGATTATCAAAAAAGGTAAATGTCCAAAATGCGGACAACCAGCCCAGCAAATACTGTACCGTGGCCAAAAGAAAATAAACCATCTCAAGGCCGCCAATACAAAGGAGTGTAGAAAAATGGCCTCCTTGGAAAAGTCATGATCACAGACGAGCAGACCGCGCAGTGGCGGGCGGACGAGAGCAAGGCAAGAGACGCCTTCATCGCGCTTGTGGACAACGCCTTCCGGAATCCGGGGGCGAAGTCGTTTGCGAGAATCCCAGCCGACCCTGAACGCGATGCCGACCTCATCATCGGCCGCATTGTTGATGCCTTCCCGCTCCTCCTCGACGAGTGCGATGCCCTCCGTGCCGAGTTGGCCGCAGCGCTCGACCGCGAGCCGTGGGTGTCCGAGAACCGCCGTCTCCGTGCCGAGCTGGAGCGCGCACGGGCCGTGGTGGAGACGGCGTTAGTCGTCTACAGCGACCAAGACGAACACAACGACACGGGGTTAGTTCTGGCGCTAGAAGAGTGGGAGGCCTACGACGCCGCCCAGGACGCGCCCGTGCAGGAGGCCACGCCATGAAACTTGAAAAGCTGATTAAGAAGGCTGTCAAGGAAGCTGGACCGATGACGCCAGAACAGAGACGGACTCAGGCTATCAGTTTCGTCTATGGCAACTGTCATATGTCAAATCCAAACGTCACCAGGGAAATGGTTGAGGCGGCCTATGACCGACTTCACCCAGCGCAGGAGCGCCGGCCATGACCGCCAAGCCGTACACGCGCGAGGCCATCGCTCGGCTAAGGGCCGACCAGGCGGCGGTGGTGCAGCCCGAGACGGTCATCGTGCGCCTCATCGCCACCATCGAGGCCGCGTGGGCGGAGAACAAGCGGCTGCGGGAGGAGGGGGACGAGTGGCGTGATGCGGCCAAACGGGCGCTGCTGTCTCTGCGCGCCGCCCTAGCCCGTGGAGACGCTGCCGAAAATAAGGAGGAAGGAAATGCAGACTGATAAAGAGCTTGTAGACGAACTAATAGAATGGCTTAGAGACTTTGAGAAGCAGCCAGGAGCAGGTAAGATACCTGACTGGCTAGGAGCTTTAGAGAGGACTCTTTTCTCCAAGGAGCGCGCTTTTGGTAATAGGGTGGCAAGGAACAGAGAATGACTAATCAGGATATGATCAAATGTCCTGCTGAAGGCTGCGAGGTCCGATTACCGGTATCTGATACTCAGGCCCAAGTTAATCATATGAATTATATGTTAGCTAAGAAGGATAAGAAGCATGAGGATATTATTCAAGAGAGGCTTGGTTGGCCTCGGTGACTATTCCTGAGCCTCCAAAGCCACCTCTGCCGAGTAAAGAATTACGACCAGACTGGTTAACCTATTTTTTGATTATGGGATTATTTACTATGGCTTGTGGAGCAATCATAGCATTTTCTATTGTCCTGATGATAAATAAATGATAAAAATTATTATTGTTCTGAATGAATTCAAAGCTGATGCTGATTTTATCTCTTACATAACTGAAAATGATAGTGAAATATTTAAATCAGATATTATGGGGCTACTTGTGAATGAAGGACTAATTCCAGAAGAGGCTTTTGAAGCAATTCGGATAGAGATGGATTATGATAGTTGAGATTCCTGAAGATATTCATATCGAGGCCGGCCTTCTTTATATGGCCTGTGTTCGGAGAAAGGTTAAATGGGTCATAGCCAATACCGTAGATGACCTTCCTCTTGCCTGTGCTGCCATGGGATGGGGCGCTCTGCATGGGAAGGGTTTATTAAATGCGGCCCATTTTCAAAATAAGGACCACGGTAATACTACACCAATCAGTAGAGACATACCGCCAGACGACAAGGTCTGCATAGTAGGTATGAGAGTATTGGAGTCGTATGACCTTCCTATTCGTATTTGGGGTTGGTGGCATGACGGGAAATGGTATGACCAGATGAATAGAAAGTGAATCACGATAAGGTTAGAGCACCTATAGGAGTATATAGATTGGGTAGCTTCTCGTCACCCTGGCTTAGTCTGCAATGTCACCTGGGAGCTCTTTTCCAAGGGAGGGTGTGAATCTTTAATAAACGAATGTGAAAACATTAATCGAGCAGAATGAATCATGAACGAGGAAAGAATTATCCTTTTTGAATGAATAACCGTAGCTGAATAGATTATGTGTCTAGAATGAATCAGTCAGGTAGAAAGTATCCTGCGGAATGAATGAATAACGCTCTGCGAAAGTTATAGCTCAAGAATGAATAACGCTTGGAGAAAGTATTAAAGATTCGGAATGAATCATCTGAAAGAAAAGTTATTAATTGATGTGAATGAATAACCAAACCCGAAAGTTTCACAGCCACGGAATGAATAATCACGGTCGAAAAAAACTACGCAGCGAATGAATCAGGCTAACCCGAAAAATATTATATATCGGGAATGAATCAGTCCGACAGAAAGTATCCTGCCACTAGAATGAATAACGGTTCTGGAAAGTATAATCCCATGGGAATGTTCTGCCAAACATGTATTTCAGGCTCCTGATAGTTTATAATTAATATAGCTTCAAAAGGATAGGAGAAAGATGACCCAGGTAATCGATATTGAAGCGGAGGAATCAGTTCAGCGAATGAGCCGAGACCTCATCAATGCGGCCAAATTGGTCACAACTGATGAAGCTAGATTTCTCGTTGATACTTATTACTCCATTCAAGACTTCAGAATTCAAAGTATGAATCAAGTTCGTACGCTTATTGAAACTGAAGAACCGAACAGTGTACTTCGGTATACTGCCTTACAGATGGAAGTCCTTGAAAAGCAAGTTATGCGAGCTCTTGCGGCTTTTTCATCTAATCACCCAGTAGGTAAATGGGCAGAGTCAATTGTAGGTATTGGGCCAGTGCTTAGTGCTGGGTTGCTCGCTCATATCAATGTTCGCAAATGCGGATGCCAAGTTTACCGAGATATGAAGCCTATTCCAACTCATGATTGCCCAGGTCTTGCTACTGCAGGTCATATTTGGAGATATGCCGGATATGATCCAACAGTAACTTGGGAAAAGGGCCAGAAGCGCCCTTGGAATGCTCGACTTAAGGTCATCTGTTGGAAGATTGGAGAGAGCTTCGTAAAGGTCTACAACAATCCGAATGATATTTACGGTAAAATGTATATTCTTCGGAAGGAAATTGAAGTTCGAAAAAATGAAAATTTGGAATTTGCAGATCAAGCCAAAGTAATCCTTGAGAAGAAACGGATTGGAAAGGATACTGAAGCCTATAAGTGGTATATTCAAGGAAAGCTTCCTCCGGCCCATATTCATGCTCGAAGTAAGCGATGGGCAGTTTCTCGATTTCTTGCTCATTGGCATCATGTAGCCTATGAAGTTGAATTCGGAAAGCCTCCGCCAAAACCATTCGTAATTGAGCACCTCGGTCATACAGAATATATGGCGCCACCGAATTGGCCAATGAATAAATAGGAAAGAAAGCTTTATTGAGACTGAATGAATAATGACCTACGAAAATATTACTGCGGAAGAATGAATCTAGGATGCAGAAAGTATCATAGCAAGTGAATGAATAGTAGGAGTGGAAGGTATCAAATCTAGCGAATGAATAACGGTTCTGGAAAGTATCATCTAGGGTAAATGAATCAGACCGCCTGAAAGTATTATACTTCCAGAATGAATAAAGGTCCGAGAAAGTATCAAGGTATTCTAATGAATAACCCGAGATGAAGTATTATAGTCACAGAATGAATAATGTTAGGCGAAAGTATTACTAAGCTGGAATGAATAATGCTGATAGTGAGGGACTTCAGATCAAGAATGAATAATATGATGGGAAGGTATCAATACTGATGAATGAATAACATCGGTTAAAGGTTTCACAAAGTGAGAATGAATAATCCAGGCTGAAAGCATCACTGTACACGAATGAATTATGTTTCAGGAAAGCATCAGTACCGACGAATGAATTATGATCCGGGAGAGTTCGTATGAAATAGAATGAATAATCATGAATGAAAGTATCATCAAGGGTGAATGAATAACAACGCCAGAAGGTATCAACCTAGGAAAATGAATAACGCCACAGAAAAGTATTATCCTTTCGGAATGAATAACCATCGCTGAAAATCTTAAAGAAGTGAAATGAATCATCCTTTCAGAAAGTTATACGCCACGGGAATGAATAATTATCAAGGAAAGTACAACAACCTATGAATGAGTCATGTCATCCGAAAGCATCATAACGGGAGAACGATTTCCAAGGAGGGTTCAATGGATATTCAGTTATTTAAGAAACGACCAGACTGTGATGAATGCCACAGTGAGGCTGTTATTACTTTGTCGTTAGGAGTCGGTTCAAATTATAGATTTCTCTCATTGTGTAAAGCTTGTGCTGAAGAGCTACAAGAAAAGCTTGAGGAAGCTTTGAAGGAGATCTGATGGAGATTGAGAAAGCTTTAAATCAAATATTATGGATACCGGATATGTTTGATATTGCGGTCAAATTTATAATTTCTGGAGCTCTGCTATCTTTTACTGGAATCAATTTGGCCCATGAAGAATGGTTTTGGGCCAGTCTTTGTGGAGCAGTAGCAATAGCTGCTTTGACTTGGGGCTGGTTTGAATTTTATGATATTTATTGTAAAATTCAAAAATCCGTGAGTTTAATGGAATTAGCAACCGAACAGCTTAATCTTCTTAAGGAGAGATTTGATGGGATGCCCTAAGTGTCATGATAAAGGATACTGGTATTATCATCCAGCCTCTGGACCAGTAGAAAAGAATATCTGTATGTGCCAAGCTCCAGCTAGTTTTATTCGAGAGCTTGAATATATTGATGATCTGATTAATTTCTTGCCAGATGATGAAATGGCCAATAAATGGGATGGTCTTCCAATTGTTGATTCTCCTAGAGTAATTAGAATAAACGAATTACTCTGGCTGTTAAGAGACTGCCTGGTCTATATAGACCCACAATCTCGAGTTGCAATAGCAGAAAATACTATTCTTATTAGACGAGCCAATAAACTGGGCATCCCCTTTGGAGAAATTAGATGATCTGGATTACTTTTACTGAGAATTTATTTCTTTGCCCTGATTGCGACAGTCCGATGACTCGAGGAGATAGGGCCAGCTATACATGTTCTGTCTGTAATAGAATGAATAAATATCTTGTTCTTCAGAATGTTTATCATAAATTCATGATTCCTTCTGAAGTACCTGTCCCGTATATTTCTAACGGTTTCTGTAAAGGGTTTGAATGGCCTGGAGTTTTGAGAGAGTATTTTCATGATTTCATAGTCCTTCAGCCTGATAATATTAAGATTGTTCGCCGGGAGAAAGGTAAACGAGTAATCATAGAAGTGTGGATGGTTAGATGATCCAAGGAACTTATTGGTATCTGATAACTCATACCGTTTGCCCAGTCTGTGGTCGTGAAGAAGTGACTCGGGAGCGGCAATATACGCCAAGGCCTGACGATTGGTATAAGAGAAATGTGTGGGCGGACGGATATGACTGGTGTGATGCTCTCTAGATAGCCCGGGAATTTTTTAAGGGAATCTTTTCAGTAGGTACTTCTCAGGAAATAAGGGATCTTTCCAGGTCAAAAACACCCTGGAATTCTGGAGGGGGCTAGGGCTGCCCTAAAAAATTATTATGTATAATTTTTATGTCAAGTAAACCATCGCAATGCGAAAGGATGCGTGCCACTCACACGCATTACTTTCATTCGCAATCGAAATTGTACGCTCGCATTTGTGCTTCAATTACTGTTCGTGTCCATGCAATGAAATGTTCTTCATCCTCATTGTCTCGATACGAAATTGATGGTATTCCATCTGCTTCTCCAGTTATAATACCAGTTGGTTTTGGAGCACAACAAAGAATCCATCCATTCTCACCATCGGTAACAATGGAATAACGACCACGCTTACCCTCGTAAGCATATGTAAGAGTAATTTCCCAATCCCACATTTTCATTCTTGTACGCGTTGGTAAGGTATGCGCGTCCCACCTAGTTGTTGTTTACTGGTACATGTACCAGATGAGTTTGTCTCGTGCACGCGTATATCGTGCAAGTGTTTGCTCGTCCATTGTTGCATGATGGGTACGCAATCGTAGCGTTAGTTCCATCATTTTAACAGCACATTGCTCCATGCTAAATGAATCAGTAGGGGCAATGTAGGTAGATGGTAGTTTCACCAGCGCGGATGCATCTTCATACCATTGGTATAAAGACGCTCGCTAAGTTGAAACTCTCTCATCATTTCGATGCGCTCTTCTTCATCGAAATAACCTGCGTCATGGTCGAGCATTGCTTGGAAGCAAAGCAACCCAACGACCAGACCGTCTATCGTGAAAGTAGCACGCTCACTACTACAAATATCACAAGACATTTAAACATCGACTCTCCATGCTGGTAGGAGTGCCGCTCACACTCCCAATTGCGTCAACGACTGATGCGCGTTAAACGCGCTTGCTTTTACCGCTTTCGACCTCGCGTGCTAGGTGGTCAGCGCGCATCGCACGAATGACGAGGAATTTGACCTCGCTATCATCGAGGAGACGCTTGTCGACCTTCGCGAGCGGCGCAGCTGCGACCTTGAGCGCGGTGACCGCATCTTTGAACGTCTTGATTTGCGCCGCCGGAATGACGATGGACTCGGACACTTGTGTCTCCAATTGTGTGCGCGAATGAGTGTAGGTAACGCGCACAATGCTTCGCCATTGCAATGATTGGCATTGCGTCCACATGGGCCGTGTGCGGGGCAAGAGACTCTTTAGCTCGTCTCGACCGTCACTAACCATCCCTTATTGGGTACAACCCAATGATACCAGTCGCTCATATCTGGTGCAATACACTTATGTCAAGTCAAGCGAATTCAAACGTGAACGTATTTCGACATCATTATGTCAAGTGATGTCCCAGTGCTACTTGACATAACGAACTTGACATAACGAACTTGACATAATTTTTTGGTGGGGTGGGGATTGGGTAAGGGTAAGGGTGGGGAGGGTGGAAAAGGCCCGGAACGGGCATATAGCAAGTTTTATGGCTGCAGCCCGGCCGGGCCAGGTATATGCCGAGCAGTGGCTGCAGCGGCGGGCCGGACGAAGGTGGGTCAAAGAAAAGGCCAGCCTCTGTCGACTGGCCTCCAGATTAAGTTATTGGTTACCGATTTTGAAATTCCTCTGAGGTTAGATCTGGGTCTGCTTCAGCGAGGTCTTTGAGCATGTCCTCGAGTGGTGCAAATTCAAGGACCCCTTCGGCCTCTCGGTTGCGGAGGTATTGCTCGACCGCTTCCTTAGGGGTAAGGGTGTTCCGCCATGCATCCCACTGGTCTGGTTCCTCAAAGCCTTCAAGTTCCTCAGTATCTACTGACTGGGCCGAGTCTGCATAGATTTGTACGAGTAGGTTTTCCACTTGGTTGGACCATGATTGGTTCTTCATGCTAGCCTCCTTAGGTATTTGGGTTACTTGGTTATTCCTCTGGGTCGAGTGTCTCGTAGAAAGTCATGACTCGGTCTCCGTTTGGGGTTAGGTACCATACTCGGACAATATTGTTTTGCTCGAATCGGTTGAGAATAAGTGTCTCGTATTCTTCTACCTGGTATTCATCGAGCATGATTTGGGAAATTTGTTCGAGTAGGGATTCGAGCATCCTGAATGGGTCATCAAGCTGGACACTGACGGTAGTCGAGTCATCATCTGGTCTGAGGAACTTTTGGATGTATTCAAGCTGGTCCTTTTCCGTCAAGTCATGTGGCGGAATTGGGGTCATGATTCTGGTCTCCTGGGTTATTTATTTAGAGTTTTGTTTCTCTATATATATTATAATACATCGGGTACAGGGAGTACACTTTTGGCTAATTCCAAGGGGTGGGCCAGAGCTTGTCAGCGGATTGAGACCTGGTGGTTATAGACCCGGAGGGATATAGACCCAGGCGGATATAGGGCCCGGTGGTTATTGGCCTAGGGTGATATATATTCCTAGCACTCGGCCTCGACTTCAACAAGGACTTGGTCGATACTCAGGATTTGGAGAACTGCTTTGTTGAAGACTGGGGCAGAATTAATTTGATACTCGAATTTAATTGTGTAATTGGTCATGTCATAGAGCTCGTTGAGATTAATTCCGCTTGCGGCAATCATCTCGTCTAGGATCTTGCCTTCAGTATCCACGCTCTCGTCGCTGATAGTGATTTTCATGATTCGTCCTCGATTTCATCTGGCAGTTCGCCGCCATGGGCAATGTCGGTTTCACAATATGGGTATTCCTCTGGGCAATGACAAACCGTGGTCGTGCAATGTTTTTCAGGAACTCGGAAACATACCGAGCAGACTTTGGAATCAATCCAGGTTATCATTTATTTTATTTTTGCCTTTCTTATTTATTAATTAATTATATAACAACCGGCGCTCGAAGTAAATATTTTGCCGATTGCTAGGAGATGAGCTCGCTGTAACTGGACAAGAAACCCACTTGGAGGTGACAGTGCCCGGAAGCCCGAGGCGTCCGGAGGAGCCCGGGTGCCCGGCAGGAGTCCCGGCGAGTTCCGGTCATGCCCCGGAAGCTAGCAGGTGTCCGGAACGCCTATATAGACGAGAACTTGGCTGCAGCCCGGGCCGGGACCGTTGAAGGCCGAGTTGTGTGCAGGTGCGGGGGCCCGGGGCGCTGGAGGCTAGTGAGACACCCTCCCCGGGAACGTCTGGAAATGAGAAAAGTCTGGCTAGTACCCTTTCCAGCACAGTGGGATCCGAAGCTTGGAATTCACGTGACTTGAAGTCGCGGC
>JADMIO011113524.1_pt1 | contig 48032 bp, 29 predicted proteins | sample 8958161 | NCBI WGS metagenome assembly JADMIO01 (sample SAMN16585339, study PRJNA669376) | soil metagenome | isolation source: Crop rotation soil | place: USA: Cullars Rotation, Alabama | collected 2011
CGCGACAACTTGTCCACGTGGAATTCTAAGCTTAGGATCCCAATGTGCTGGAAAGTGGTTTTAATCTCCGTGGGTCTATCATGCTGGTTTCATAAAAAAATCAAAAAACCTGTCTCACTAATACACTTTAGAAGCAACTTTAGTCTAAATTAATTTAACGCTAAGTTTTAAACGGGATATAATTACTTATACTCCTTTTAATCAAAAAATGCACTTAGAATCCTACGAAAAGGGAATTTGAATCACTAAAACCACAAATGGACTATTATACTTATAACAATTAGGATTATTTCAAGGCTAATTAGAATTGCCTTGAATAACCTTCGTCTTGCAAGAATTGTCTTTCTTCTTGCTGAACAAATTGCGCAGTTCGTTCTATTTATTGGCACTCTGCTAACCTTTAAAGATTTCTCCTTTTGCTTGAGTTTCATATATATAATTTAAATTAAAACCAGGCTGCCCTTGGTGTTCAAATTGAGATCGCTTCTATAAAATGTTGAAAGAACCATGAATGTTTCCAAAAAAGAAATAGAAATTTTTTAATAACTTGGAAACAATATGATCTAAATCTGCATTCTAATACAGAGACTAATTATGGACTTGCAAACTTTAGTAATAGAATGTAAGCTAAAAAAAAGGATTGCTCAGCAAAGTCTGTTCGATTCACTTAGCGAAAGAATGTTTTTGGTATGTCGTCGGTATGTCAATGATGACAGCGTTGCACAGGAATTAGTTAGCACTGGATTTCTAAAATTTTTTTTAACAATTCACAGATTCAACTATATAAATGACAAGGCTACAATCGGTTGGCTTAGAGAGATTATGGTAAAGGAATGCCTGATGTATCTTCGCCCAAAGAAAAAAATTAGAACTGTGCCAAAATTGGATGAAAGAATAGTCGAAGAAAATCTTGATGTAATAGGTGATCTTAGCGCTAAAGAAATCCTAAAGGCAATTACGTTATTACCTGAAGATCTTCGGATCGTTTTCAATCTTGCATTGGAAGGCTATAGTCATGCAGATATTTCTAAATTTCTTGGCATTACCAATATAGCATCCCGAATTAGGTTACATCGAGCTAAAGAAATATTAGAGCAAACTCTGATAATAAATAATGAGGATTATGAATCCAGATCAAAGAGATAGAATTATTAGGCGGATAGATGAACTTGATGAAGTTCCGGAAGAATTTCTTTTTGACAAAGAAACCGCGTGGGATATGCTCAACGAACGTCTTTCTACAAATCAAGCCAAATTTAGTCGACGTTTGCCAAGAATATTAATTTTATCTATATTCTCTAAGTTTATCAATCTTTTTTCGAGCATTAGTAAATTATATCAAAGAAATAAAACTTTAATTAACAGAGGGATTCACCGTGTAAAATTCATTTCGAAATCACTAAAATATTATCGAAGAAAGTCTGATGTTGCAATGCTGTGTTCGGATACGGTAATTAATACCCATAAATCTTCTGGGTGCCTTATTTCATTAGCAAAAATGGGTGAAAAAGCTTATTCTCAAAATAAAATAGGAATATCAAAAAGAAATGAAAGGTATAGGATCTGGCATCAACGACAGCCAAAAAGTTTTTTAATATTTGAATTTAACAAAACTGAAAAAATAGGATTTATCTGCGTTCTTCCTATGAATGTTTATAATGGAATTGGCACATATCATTTAGAAGGTATTGTCCCTGAATTTGGAATATCAGGTAATATGATTGCTAAAAATGAAAGCAATCTTATTTTGCTACAGGGGATCTGGATAGATCCAGCGTATGCCAGTAATACTGCAATTATGAAAAAATTCCTAGAATGTTTTTATAAACACGTTGCGGGATTTATGTGTCTTAACACAGCGCTTTTTGAGAAAACAATTTTGTATTCAGAACCTATTTCGTCCACTAATAATAGATTTCTTCGGGAGCTTGGATTTATAGAATCAAATCGAATAAGTGCTTCCGGTCGAAAATTATTTACAATAGACTTTAGGGATTTTTCTAACGACAATGACAAAACCTTTTATACCAAAGAGAGAATACTTTATTATTTACAAAATGATCAATCACTATCCATTTCATTTACTTCTGAGTTAACAAAGAATTTAACTTATCTCATTAATCCAAATTCGTATTTATAGTTACACATCATTTTCAATTATTTTTGTTGAAATGATTTTTGCCTATAATTAAATACTTAACTCTCACTAAAACTCACTACAAACTCCGTCCCCTTATTCACTTCTGATTCTACGCGAACAGAAGCATTATGACTTTGAATAATAGAATAACACGCAGCAAGTCCCAACCCAATTCCATTCTTCTTTAATGTAAAGAACGGCTCAAATAATTTCGAAAGGTATTCCTCCGGAATTCCACTTCCATTATCTCGTATAGACACACTAGCATCTTTGCCAAGCTTAAAAACAGATATCTTCAACTCACCCTGGTTAGAAGGTGGCATGGCTTCAATTGCGTTAACTAATATATTGGAGAAAGCGAGAATGAGCTTGGGTTTGTCAGCAGAGATCTCTAAAATCTCGGAAGGAAACTCTTTACGGACATTGATCTTTTGCAATTCTAACCGGTCTGCATTGATAGTTAAGCATTCTTCAATGATATCTTGAAGGGAATGCGTTTCAAAGGAAAGCTCCTGCGGACGGGTAAGGTTCAACAACTCAGTAATAATATGATTGATACGAGTACAGTTACGGCGGATGATATCAATCAGGTTCTTCTCCATCTCCGGATCCTCTTCATCCATCAGATCAAAATGATCCACCGAAAGCGAAATATTATTTAACGGGTTACGAATTTCATGTGCTAATATCCGCATCAGCCGCTCATTAGCCGCCAGCTTCTGCGCCTGGAGATTAGCTGTCTCCGCTTTCTTGATATGCGTGATATCATGCAAAATACCGTGCATAAGAGAATGCCCATTAGAAGCTTCCAGGTAAGAGAGTGATAACAAACAGCAATGCGTTTCCTTACCGCCCAATACCTCCAGCTCCATATCATTGATAGGATCCTTACGCTTGTAAGACTCTATGAACTTTAATTTTTGATTATCGTCTTTGATCAAAGAAAGGAAATCTTTATTGATCAGGTCCTTTGCAGAAGTGCCAAATAACTGCGCAGCCGCATCATTCACCTCAGTAAATAACAGCTCCTCGGTTGCAATGAACACTGCATCCTTTGATGAAGTAAACAGATTACGGTATTTGTTTTCCCTTGTTTTCAATTCCTTCAGCGCCGCTGCACGATCCAGTGAATAACGAATACATCTTTCCAGCTTCTCAGTAGTCAGTTCTGATTTCACCAGGTAATCAGTAGCCCCACTCTCCATGGCCTTTATATCAATATCCTTATTGCCTTTGCCGGTCAACAATACGATCGGTTCATCAATCCTCGCCGCCCTCGCCTCCTGCAATAATTCCAATCCTGTATTCTTCCCCAATCGATAATCCACCAGGTAAATATCAAATTCCCTGGCGCGCAGACTCTTGATGGCATTATCATAGTTATTGATCCAGCTGATAGTAAACTGGCTTCCTTCAATGCTGCTGATCGAGTCGGCAATAATAAAGTAATCGTCCTCGTCATCATCAATAATGGCGATTCGGACTCCTCCGGCATTAAGCATGTTAATTGACGGTTTGTGGTAATAGTATGGTGAAACGTGCTCCTTCATTCTCTTCGCTTTCTGCATAGATCACTCCCCGGTGATTGTCTACAATGCTCCTGCACAACGCAAGTCCAATGCCATTTCCGGGAAATTCTGATTTTCCATGCAATCTCACAAAGGGACGGAATATCTTCTCCGCATATTCCTGCCTGAACCCGATCCCATTATCCCTACACACTATCTTGAAATATTCGGCTCCTGTTCGCAACCCAAATGCCACCTTTTCCTTCCCACTGATCTGCGTTGCACTAACATTGATCTCCAGTCTCCGGTCCTTCCTGGCAAAACGCATGGCATTCTCCAGTAACTCTCTAAATAAATGCCGGATCTGTAACGTATCCCCATCTATGGTTGGCAATGATGAGGTTGTCAGTATCGCAAATTTATCCTTCGCCACCATCTTCAACTCCCGCCACTCATGCTCCACTATCGTTTCCAATGGCGCATGATCAACCTTCAATGAGGCTGTTGTTACCCTGGACAATGTTGCCAGACTATCAATCAATGATCGCATATCATCCAGCGCTGTTCGTATCCGTGTTATATATCCCTGCTGCTCCTCCTGCGTACCATTCTGCTTATTCGTCAACCGCTCTATCAATACACTCAGTTTCCTCAATGGCGCATCTAAATTATGCGCAGCAATATCGATAAATTCCGCATATTCTTCTTTATACCTGTCAAGTAGTTTCTGCAAACGCTCAAACTCCGCCATCCATACCGCATTCTCGCCTTCCGGTGATTTTTCCGCCGTAAACAATATACAGGATGAATTTCCAGCCGCATCCCGATAACTATCGGGACTCATCTTTACGCCCAATGCATGAAAATGAAAGATCACTCCTGATCCATCCGATAATTTCTTATGAAACCAAAACTGGTGCGTTTGCTTTTCTTTTAATTGCAAACAGGTTTCCCATTCATTAAATATGATACGGGCATCTTTTGCTTCTACTATGTTTGAAAAGGGAAGGTCTTCATCCATGTTCATCGCACTGCCGAAAAAATTCTCAACGGGCATATTGCTAAACACTATCTTCTTTTGGGAAGGATCATAAAAGAATACCAGCGACGAAAAAGAATCAGTCATTTTCGGAAAAACAGGCGGCGACGTTGCGAGCATTTTCTATTTTTAATAGGTTCTTCAATGGGTTTATTCAGCGACAATATTCTACATGTGGAAATAATTCCCCACAATTATTGTTCCTGGCCGCTAGTTCTGGTCTCTCAACTCTTACTTATGTATAAATCTTATCAGTCCATAACCGTGTATAGTCAGGCTGCTAATGTCTTATAGCCAATAACTATTACTTGCTGACTGAACAAAAAGAAAGCATATATCGTGCAACTTCTGTAAGCCTCTGCATGTTGGAGGGTTTGATCACATAATCACAGGCCCCTAATTGAAGGCAAATTGTTTTGTAAGTAACTGAGTCTGAAGTACTCCAAATTATTTTTGGGACATGATCAAAGCGGGGTAATCCTCTAAGCTCCTGTAGAATTTCTGCACCATTCAGCGTGGGCATATTGTAGTCCAAAACGATCAAACAGGGCATTCCCTGTTTTTCCAGTTCCTTTAAACGGGTTATTACGTTCCTCCCATTGTTCACAAACTCAAGGTTAAAGCTGGGATCGATCCTGGTAAAGACCTCTCTTAGTAATTCTTCATCATCTATATCATCCTCGCCCAGAAGGATGTATTTGTAACTGGGATCTACGGTAGCAGCTGTTGCAGCACTTCCTTTTAATGGCACAATTTTGTCTTATTATCTCTTGTAAGATAAGGCTTTTTGCAACCGAACGTATATTCTTTTTTATCCCGATAGCTATCGGGACGGATAGTTATCGGGAGTAATCCCGAAAATTTATTTTATTTTTTCCTACAAACCCTCTTTTCAATGCCAACGAAAAAGAAGACGAAGCCATCTCTGTCATCTGGCGTAACCGCTGATGTTGATGATGCTGTTTCTACAATTGCACCACCTAAGAAATCTTCCGGTACTAAATCTTCTAATGGTTCCGTGAAAAATGGAACGAATGGAAAATCCAATGGTCATGCTAAATCCAACAGCAAGACTAATGGCAAATACAAATCCAATGGTAACGGAAATGGCCATTTGGACATTGATGCCATGGAAGTACTGGATGAACGTGAACTACTAAGAGTTCTCTCCGAAATTCGCAATGGTAATTTCTCCGCCCGCATGCCCGTTGATAAACTCGGCATCGGCGGTAAGATCTGTGATATCCTCAATGATATCATCATCCTCAATGAAACCTTCGTTCAACAGTTAACGCTCGCCCGCAATACCATTGGTAAAAAAGGTCACCTCAACCACCGCGTTGAGCTACCCCGTACCGCCCGCGGTTCATGGGCACATGGTGTTGATTCTATCAATAGTCTTATTTCCGATCTTGTTTATCCTACCATCGAAATAGCACACGTTATCTCCTCCGTGGCAAAAGGTAACCTCTCCCAGGAAATGCCTTTGAAGATTGGTGATCACGTTCTGCAAGGTGAGTTCGCCAAAATCGCTGCGGAAGTAAATGACATGGTGAAGCAGCTCAACCTCTTCTCCATGGAAGTAACGCGTGTGGCACGTGAAGTGGGTTCTGAAGGTAAACTCGGTGGTCAGGCAAAAGTGAAAGGTGTTGCTGGTGTGTGGAAAGACTTAACTGACTCCGTAAACCAGATGGCGGGTAACCTTACCGCTCAGGTACGTAACATCGCCGAAGTAACAACAGCCGTTGCAAAAGGTGACCTCCGTAAAAAAATTACGGTGGACGTACAGGGTGAGATCCTTGAATTAAAAAATACGATCAATAATCTGGTTGACCAGTTGAACTCCTTCTCTTCTGAGGTTACGCGTGTGGCGCGTGAAGTTGGTACGGATGGTAAACTGGGTGGTCAGGCCGAGGTAAAAGGTATCGGTGGTACATGGAAAGACTTAACGGATTCCGTAAACCAGATGGCCTCCAACCTTACCGGCCAGGTACGTAATATCGCCGAGGTAACAACGGCGGTTGCGAAAGGTGACCTTTCACGTAAGATCACGGTTGACGTAAAAGGTGAGATCCTTGAATTGAAAAATACCATGAACACCATGGTGGATCAGCTCAACTCTTTCTCTTCTGAGGTAACCCGTGTGGCACGTGAAGTAGGTTCTGAAGGTAAACTCGGTGGTCAGGCAACGGTAAAAGGTGTGGGTGGTGTATGGAAAGATTTGACCGAGTCTGTAAACCAGATGGCTTCCAACCTTACCAACCAGGTACGTAATATCGCCGAGGTAACCACAGCGGTTGCGAAAGGTGACTTATCGCGTAAGATCACGGTTGACGTAAAAGGTGAGATCCTTGAATTGAAGAATACCATCAACACCATGGTGGACCAGTTGAACTCATTCGCCTCTGAAGTAACCCGTGTGGCCCTTGAAGTAGGTACAGAGGGTAAACTCGGTGGTCAGGCGCGTGTGCAGGATGTGGGTGGTACATGGAAAGATTTGACCGAATCTGTAAACCAGATGGCTTCCAACCTTACCTCACAGGTACGTAACATCGCAGATGTAACAACAGCGGTTGCGAATGGTGACCTTTCCAAAAAGATCACGGTGAATGTGGCTGGTGAGATCCTCGAGTTGAAGAACACGATCAATACCATGGTGGATCAGTTGAACTCCTTCGCTTCTGAGGTAACCCGTGTTGCACTTGAGGTTGGTACAGAAGGTAAACTGGGCGGACAGGCAAAAGTGCAGGGTGTGGGTGGTACATGGAAAGATTTGACTGATTCTGTAAATCAGATGGGTTCCAACCTTACTTCACAGGTACGTAACATCGCTGACGTAACAACAGCCGTGGCAAAAGGTGATCTCTCAAGAAAGATCACGGTTGACGTTAAAGGTGAGATCCTTGAATTGAAGAATACGATCAATACCATGGTGGACCAGTTGAACTCATTCGGTTCAGAGGTGTTCCGTGTGGCGCGTGAGGTGGGTTCTGAAGGTAAACTCGGTGGACAGGCTGATGTACCAGGTGTGGAAGGTCTTTGGAAAGATTTGACTGACTCCGTGAACAAGATGGCCTCCAACCTCACCTCTCAGGTACGTAACATCGCCGAGGTAACAACGGCGGTTGCGAATGGTGACCTTTCCCGTAAGATTGAGGTGGACGTTAAAGGTGAGATCCTTGAATTGAAGAATACGATCAACACCATGGTGGAACAGTTGCGTGCCTTCGCTTCTGAAGTAACGCGTGTTGCCCGTGAGGTGGGTACAGAAGGTAAACTCGGTGGACAGGCAAACGTGCCGGGTGTGGGTGGTACATGGAAAGATTTGACTGACTCCGTAAACCAGATGGCATCTAACCTTACCGGACAGGTGCGGAACATTGCAGAGGTTGCGATTGCCGTGGCGAATGGGGATATGAGCCGTAAGATCACGGTTGACGTTCGTGGTGAGATCCTTCGTTTGAAAGAAACACTGAACACGATGGTGGATCAGTTGCGTGCCTTCGCTTCTGAAGTAACGCGGGTGGCACGTGAGGTAGGTACGGATGGTAAACTTGGTGGACAGGCCTTCGTACCAGGTGTTGCAGGAACATGGAAAGACTTAACTGACTCGGTTAACCAGATGACTGGTAACCTTACCGCACAGGTGCGGAATATTGCTGAAGTAACAAAGGCCGTTGCATCCGGTGACCTTACGAAGAAAGTAACCATTGACGTTAAGGGTGAGATCTTCGACTTGAAAAACACAATTAACACGATGGTTGACCAGCTGAACTCATTCGCGTTTGAGGTAACGCGTGTGGCTCGTGAAGTTGGTACAGAAGGTAAACTGGGCGGACAGGCCGAGGTACAGGGTGTTGCCGGTACCTGGAAAGATTTGACTGACTCCGTGAATATGATGGCGTCCAACCTTACCAACCAGGTGCGTGGTATCGCCAAAGTTGTAACTGCGGTGGCAACCGGTAACCTGAAACAAAAACTTTCCATTGTATCCCGTGGTGAGGTGGCGCAGTTGATTGAAACCATCAATGAGATGATTGATACACTCGCCGTGTTTGCTGACCAGGTAACAAACGTTGCCCGGGAGGTGGGTGTTGATGGTCGTTTGGGTGGACAGGCATCTGTACCGGGTGCATCCGGTATCTGGAAAAACCTTACTGAAAACGTGAACCAGCTTGCAGAGAACCTTACCACACAGGTGCGTGCGATCTCTGAGGTGGCGAGTGCGGTAACGAAAGGTGATCTTACCCAGATGATCCGCGTGGAAGCGAAAGGTGAGGTGGAAGAGTTGAAAGATACCATCAACCAGATGATCGCTAACCTGAAACAGACCACGTTCCGTAACCAGGAACAGGACTGGTTGAAATCAAACCTTGCCAAGTTCACACAGATGTTGCAGGGTCAGAAAGACCTGAACTCGGTAACACGCCGGATCCTCTCCGAGTTGGCCCAGGTGGTAAATGCACAGAAAGGTATGTTCTATATCCTTGAACAGGATGAGAACTTCAAGAATCAGAAACTCAAATTATTTGCGGCTTATGCATTTGGCGAGGAAGTAAAAACTTCCCGTGAATTTGCATTGGGTGAAGGACTGGTTGGTCAGTGCGCGCTTGATAAAGAACGTATCCTTCTCTCCAATGTGCCGAAGAATTATATCAAGATCGGTTCCGGTTTAGGTAAAGCTGCTCCGGTGAACCTGATCGTTCTTCCTGTATTGTTTGAAAAAGAAATCAAAGCCGTTATCGAGCTCGCTTCTTTTGATACATTCAGTGAAACGCACTTAGACTTCTTAAGCCAGTTGACCGAGTCAATCGGTATCGTGTTAAATACCATTGAAGCGAATACAAGAACAGAATCACTACTGGTGCAGTCACAATCACTCACCGATGAGTTAAGACGTACCAACGAAGAATTGCAGGATAAAGCCCACCTGCTGGTTAAACAGAAAGAAGAGGTGGAAGCTAAGAACAAAGAGGTGGAAGAAGCAAGACTTTCACTGGAAGAAAAAGCAGAACAGCTGCAGTTGACTTCCAAGTATAAATCAGAGTTTTTGGCGAACATGTCTCACGAGTTGCGTACGCCATTGAACTCACTGTTGATCCTTGCTCAACAACTTTACGAGAACCATGATGGTAACCTGAACGACAAACAGGTTAGCTACGCTAAAACCATTCACAGTTGCGGAGACGATTTGATCCAGCTGATCAATGATATCCTTGACCTTTCCAAGATCGAGTCTGGTTATATTTCTACAGACTTCGTTAATCTGCAGTTCCATGATATCACCATGTTTGTGGAAGCAACCTTCAAACATATTTCCGAGAACAAGAACCTGCGCTTCAATATTGAGCTGGATGATAAACTGCCAATCAGTCTTGAAACTGATGCTCAGCGTTTGAACCAGATCCTCAAGAACCTGCTTTCCAACGCGTTCAAGTTTACCGAAAAAGGTGAAGTGAAACTGCGGATCTATGAAGCCAAACACAACTGGAAATCCGGTATTGCAAGCCTGGATACTGCTAAAAAAGTGGTGGCCTTTGAGATCAAGGATACAGGTATTGGAATTTCTAAAGACAAACAGAATATCATCTTTGAAGCGTTCCAGCAGGCAGAAGGTTCAACCAGCCGAAAATATGGTGGTACCGGTTTGGGACTGTCAATTTCCCGCGGTCTGGCCGATCTGCTTGGTGGTTCAATTGAACTCAATAGTGAGGCCGGTAATGGTAGTACGTTCACGCTCTTCCTGCCAATTGATTATAACCCAATTGTTACAAAACGTGAAAAACAGAGCAGCTTAAAGGTGAGTGAGTATAAACTGGCAGCAGAAGGCCAGGATGCAAATACGGTGATCTCTGTTCCTACTATCAAAGTAAGTGAGACCAAGGACCTGGATGCTCTCAATGAGATCATCAATGATATGGGCGATGACCGGAACAATATTGTTACTGGTGATAAAGTGGTATTGGTGATTGAGGATGATATCCGCTTTGGCAAGATCATGATCGATAAGGCGCACGAGATGGATCTGAAAGTAGTAGTAGCGACTGCCTTCGGCGATGTATTTGACCTCGTCAATAAATACAACCCGATTGCCGTAACGCTGGATGTGAAATTACCCGATGCAAGCGGTTGGAGAATCCTTGACCTGTTCAAGAACGATATCAATTTCAGGCATATCCCCGTACACCTGATCTCTGGTGAAGAGAACAGACTACTGGCCATGCACCGTGGCGCCCGCAGCTTCCATCTGAAGCCATTGAAGAACGAGGCTATGCATGCGTTGTTCAAAGACATCAAAGAGTACAATGAGATCAAGAAGAAGCGCTTGCTGGTTGTAGAAGATAATGAGCTGGATTCATCACAGGTGGCCAAGATCCTGGACAATGGTGACCTGATCCATATCGAGATCGTAACCTCAGGATTAAAGGCCCTTGAAATGATCAGGGAAAAAGAATACGATTGTATTATTGTGGATTATATGCTGCCGGATATCGGCGGTCTTGAACTGGTGACTGAGGTCAGCACCATCAACAAACCGCAGATGACACCGGTATTGATCTACTCGGCCCGCGATTTCTCGCCCAAAGAGCGTACACAACTGAAGCAGTATTCTAACCGGATCCTGTTGAAAGATGTTACCTCCCTTGATCTTTTGCTGGAAGAGACCGTGATGCTGCTGCATATCGATCACAAGCAATTGTTGCCTGAGAAGAGAAAACTGATCGAGAACCTGCGTTCAAGGAACGATGTGCTCACCAATAAGAAAGTGTTGGTGGTGGACGATGACGTGCGTAACCTGTTTGCGCTCACTACCGCCTTTGAACGTTATAATATCCGTACCATCACTGCAGAGAGTGGACAGGAAGCGATGAATATCCTGGATGAGAACCATGATATCGATATCGTTTTGATGGATATCATGATGCCGGAAATGGATGGTTATGAAACCACACAGAAGATCAGGCGTGAACATAAGAATACCGCGTTACCCATTATTGCTGTAACAGCGAAGGCGATGAAGGGCGACCGTGAAAAATGCATCGAGGCCGGCGCTTCTGATTATATTACAAAGCCTGTAAAAATTGACCAATTGTTATCTTTGATGAGAGTATGGCTGTATAAGTAAATGGAAAACCAGAAAACAGAGCATATACATTCCAAAGCAGAAGTTAAGATACTTGTCGTGGATGACAGGGAGGATAACCTATTTTCCATTGAAACCATCCTTGAAAAGGATAACTATACCATCATCAAAGCGAATTCTGGTCGCGCTGCATTGAAGATATTATTGCAACACCATGATTTCTCTCTCATCCTGATGGACGTTCAGATGCCGGATATTAACGGTTTTGAAACTGCCACCATCATTTATGAGCGGGAGATACTCCGCAATATTCCCATCATCTTTATTACAGCGCATGATTATGGCGAGGAGTATATCTTCAAGGGATATAAGATGGGTGGCGTGGATTATATCTATAAACCGATCAATTCTGAACTGCTCCGCGCTAAAGTGGCGGTGTTCGTTGATCTCTACCTGAAGAATAAACAGTTGCTTAAACAGGAGCAGAAATTACAGGAAGCGAACAAGGTGCTGCAAAAAGAAATTGAAGAAAGGAAAGCTTCTGAAGATAAGATTAAGACCCTCAACTCCCAGCTGCTGCAAAACAATGCTCACCTGCAAATGGTGAACGAGGAACTGGACCAGTTTGCATACGTGGCCTCCCATGATCTGCAGGAACCTTTGCGGAAGATCATGGTGTTTAGCGATAAGATAATGTCTAAATCAAAGCAGGACCCGGAGACGGAGAAATATTTCAATAAGATCATCAATTCTTCCCGGAGAATGCAATCACTGATCAATGATCTGCTGAATTTCTCCCGCCACTCCATGAGTTCTTCTGATTTCAAGCAAACTGATCTGAATGTACTGGCCAGGGAAGCATTGGGTGAACTGGAGATTGAGATTGAAAAGAGCAATGCAGTAGTGCATATTTCAAAATTGCCTGTTATATGTGCTATTCCGAACCTGATCCAGCAGTTGTTTTATAACCTGGTGAATAATGCGATCAAGTTCAGGAAGAAGTCGGTTACGCCTGTGATCAATATCCAATCGGAGAAAATAAGTGCGGCTGAATGGGAAAAGCTTACTGGCAGTGCAAATGGTAATAATTATTACCGGATCAGTGTATCAGATAACGGTATCGGTTTTGACGATAAATACGCGAAAGACATCTTCATGGTCTTTAAGCGCCTGCATAGCTATCATGATTTTGAAGGAACGGGCGTGGGACTTTCCATCTGCAAAAAAATCATTGAAAAGCACAATGGCTTCATAGAAGCAAAGAGTACCGCTGATAAGGGGTCTACTTTTTATTTTGGATTGCCGGAGAAGTTGGACGAGACGGTTTAAACGGAAGAGATTTGGCCACAGAGAGCCACAGAGAATAAGAGGACCGCAGAGATAATCTCCACGGTCATCTTATTCTCTGTAGATCTCTTATTCTCTGTAGATCTCTTATTCTCTGTGGCTCTCTTATTCTCTGTGGCTCTCTGTGGCCTTAAATGTCCATGAATAATAACAGGGAAGCTGGAGTAGATTAATTAATCAGCGAATTAGTTCCCGGTGATTAACTTCCGTATTGTTATCCCTTTCTTTGTTGATATCCTCAGGTTATAATACCCCGCTGCCAGTTTCCTGTTGAATTGAACGAACGGAGACGCATTGAATTTTTTTGTGTAGACCTGTTTTCCGGCTGCATCGTAGATGGCCATTTCCATGGCTTCGCCGGGAATGAATCCATTTAACCGGAGTGTAAAGCTTCCATCTGCAGATGGATTGTTCCAGAGCTGAATATATTTGCCAGAGGGATCGATATCATTGGTAGCAGTGACACTCATATTTCTCTCCACTATCACATAAACAGCTGATCTGGCTGGTACCAGTATTTTCACATCATCATTGCTAAGTGCCGCATCGGGTTTAATGGTAGCGTAGTTTAATGGTCCTCCACCTGCATTGGTAGCTGACCATCCATTTACTGATACTTTGCGGGAGAACTCACCATTATCATTGCCACCGCTTAAGGTGTACCAATAATACCGGGTGCCGATAGGGAAGTTGGAGAAGTTCAGCTTCACAGTTTGATTGGACAATCCTTTATTGAAAAGAGAAACACCTGCCTGTCCCGATCCAAACAGCGTGGCATAGGCCAGTACATCACTGGCGCCCGTGAGTGTTGAGCTCACCAGGTGATCTCCACAGAATTTCTGGAGATAATATAAATGAAAGAAATCAGGTCGCGGATTCCATTTGGGTACACCATCAGGTTCATCACCCTGGCTGAACATGCCATGATCATTGACATTTTCCCAGGCATTGGCCAGGTCCCAACGTGTAGCCTGACCGAATTTATTCTTCATGATCTCACTTACGGTAATGGCAGCCGTCATACCATTGATATGTGACACCATTTGCTTTGACCCCACCGCGAAAATATTGTACTCGGTCATGGCGATGGGTTTGATTGCACTGCCATTGGCCTGGATATTCTGCGTCACGTAATTCATGATAGTTTGGGTGTTGGCTGTGGCGCTATTGAGAATTTCAGTTGCGTTGGAGTTTGTGTTATAAGGAGTATAGTAACTGTGTGTGATATAAAAATCGGCCTTATCCTTTACCTGTGGGATCACACCGCTATTCCAGTTTTGAGTAGTATTATCTTCCCAGGATTGTGGTGTGTGTTCCAGGATAACAGCACCTATATAGATGGTAGCACCAATCTGCTGTGCGGCTGCCTTCATGGAATCAGCAAATACTTTGAAATGCTGTCCGTATAAGGAGCCGGTAATGATCTCCGGTTGACCGTCCTGGTTTTTTGAACGATCAATGCGATAACCTGCTTCCCAATTCCCAAAATTTTCATTGCCTACTTCCCAGAATTTAGTGCGGCCATTATCATATCGTACCCAATCTGCTGCCAGGTGGGCGGCTGTTTTTACAGGATCAGCTGATCTTCCATAGCGGGCATATCCATAATTCACTACAATGATGCCTTTACTACTGGTTTGCTGCAGCATATTGTAATAATTGTCCAGGGACAGCGTCCAGGATTCTGCATTCTTTCCGTACCAGTATCCCACTTTGGATTTGTTGCCGGCTGCGTCCACTAAACTGTCTGGTGCATCTGCAGGTGGCGTATTGTTCAATGCATTCCAGAGATAAACATCACTGATGGAACCTCCGGGTGCGCGAATGATATTGGGTTTGAGATTGGTGAGATGCGTCATTAGATTGGCCTCACTAACGAGTTGGGTCATCCATAGATTACTGTTCTCTCCGAAGAGGTATTTGGATACTTTGGTAATGGTGTCGGCCGCATTGATGGTAACGGTTACTGTGGCAGAGCCGGCAGGTTTGGTTACATCGTTATAGTCGGTAATGGAAATGGATTTGGGCTGCCAGTCGTTAAGAAAGAATCCAGGAGATTGTGTGGATCCCTGTTCAGAGAGCAAAATAAGGCTCAGCGCAGATAAGATACTCAGGTAAGCAATTCGCATAACAATACTAAATTAATTAACTCACGCTAAAAGCGATTGGCTATTAGCACCATGACATACTACATTTTTAAAAAAGGGCTCGCTGGAAAGCGAGCCACTGACGTTGAACGCCTGCTTAGCGAAGCGGCCAAAGTCGTTGAACTTGCTAGTATACCAAACTGCTTATTGCTTGCTTTTTCGCGTTAGGAAGCAATTATGAGCGATCATATTAAGCAGTGGTTCAGTCATCCATTCCTCCTGATAAACATCAGGAGAATAGGAAAATATTTAGTCTAACGAAACTGTTACTGCAGCTCCGTTATAATTAATCGGTTTACCTTCTATCTTCTCCGGAGCCAGTTCACCTGGTTTGGCCGTAGTGATATATTTTACTTTAAACACTCTCTTTGTAAGCATGCCATCAAACTGTCCCTCCCTTTTTCCGATTGTCAGTTTCTTATCCTTATCAGAATAAGTAAAGGGGATGGTAGCAAACTTTCCTTTTTCATAATTATAATTCACACCTTCATCTTCATACAGCGTAAATGATCCATCCTTTCCGGCATATACATAAAGCTGAATAGTCGCAGGTTTCTTCTCGGTAGTGTATTGAAGTGCTGGTCCGAATGGAATGATGGAACCGGCTTTTACAAACACAGGCATTCTTTCATAAGCGGCAGGAGCATTGATTGTTTGTCCTCCGGTAAAACTCTTACCGGTATACAGATCATACCAGTTCTGACCCTTCGGCAAATAAACATTCCTGCTTTTGGCCTTGTAATCACACACGGGATTGATCAGGAGCGAAGGACCAAACATGTACTGATCATTAATATCATTTACAGTTGGGTCACTGGCGAAGTCCATCACCATCCCGCGCATGATGGTGTAATTTTTATGGTAGGTCATGCCCGCCATGGAATAGATATAGGGAAGCAAATAGTAACGCAGCTTTGAATAGTAAAGCATGCTCTTGTAAGCAGGATGGTCTTCGGGAGAGGTGTTATAGATCTCACGATAAGGGAACTGACCATGCACACGCATCAGTGGAACAAAGGTGCCGAACTGGTACCAGCGTGTATTCAGCTCACGCCATTCTTCCAGGTCTTCTGTATTTGGTTTCTCGTATCTTTTTTCTACTGTAAATCCCCCGATATCCATGCTCCAGTTGGGAAGTCCCGACAGGGAGAAATTAACTCCGGCGGATATCTGTGTTTTCATATCATCCCATCTGCTTGAAATATCTCCACTCCAGGTAGCCGCTGCATAGCGCTGTATGCCTGGAAAAGCCGAACGGGTGAGAATGAATACACGTTTATTGGGATCTACATTTCGCTGCCCTTCATAAATGCCTTTTGCATTCTCCAGTGGATAAGCATTCACATATTCTGATGTGATGCCGGTAGCCAGTGGATACATCTGCTCTTTTCTTTTTGCTGGTGGCACATTAGATAAGATATCCGGTTCGCTGGCATCCATCCACCAGCCATCGATACCTTTCGTATATAGTTTCCGGTTGATCAGGTCCCAGAATCCTTTCTGCGCATCTTCATTGAATGCATCGTAGAAAGTGGAGATATAACCCTGCCCTATCCAGTCCCGCTGACGATTGGCGATATTCCTTTTATATAACCATCCTTTCTTATCAAACTCGTTATATGCGTCAATGCCCTCATAGAATTTAGGCCACACCGAGATCATGAAATGTGTCTTATACGTAGAGTGCAACACTTTGATCATGCTATCGGGATTGGAGAATCTCGAAGCATCAAAATCCTGGCTGCCCCAGGCATTTTCTTTCCAGTAGCTCCAGTCCAGCACGATATTATCTAATGGGATCTTTCTTGAACGGAATTCTTTTACTGTATTGAGTATCTCATCCTGTGTTTTATAGCGTTCACGGCTTTGCCAGAAACCATAGGCCCAGATGGGAAGTATGGCTGCTTTACCGGTGAGATCCCGATAGCCGCCAATTACTTCATCCATAGTAGAACCATAGATAAAATAATAATCAGCCTGTTTGCCTGCTTCAGAAGCAAACCCACGGGCATTTGCTTCGGCGGGTGGGGCAGGTTCCATGTATTTAAGAGAGATATAGGATTCACCACCATCGGGTATCCATTCAATCTTAACAGGTACTTTTTTATCTTTTTGAAGAGGAACATCCAGGATCATGGAGCCTGGTTTCCAGGCCACGCGCCAACGATCTTCTACCAGTTTACCATCGATATATACTTTTATATATCCGCCATAGGTGAAACGTAATTTATGGGTGCCGCTCAGTTCAGAAGCGAGGCTTCCTTCCCAGGTAACCATTCCATGCTGTGGATTGAAACCAGTAGGTAATTTGATCCTTGATTCACCGAGCCATTCCATTGAAATTTCTGATTCCGCTTTATCCATAAACACATCCGGTTTGGATCTGTCATTACGATAAGTGGCGGTCAACCATCCGGCCTGTCCGTCTTTGGAAAATAATTTTAATGAGTTTATGCTTTTATAATCGCGGGTATCACCGGCTTTGGTGAAGGAGTTATTATCCCAGAGGATACCATAATTTTTATTGGATACCAGGAAAGGCACTGCTACTTCAGTATTGTCCTGCCAGAGGAATACCTGGTTGTTCTTATAATTCATGATGCCATCCTGGTGTTGACCCAGACCATACCACGCATCATCCGGTGTGGTATCAAATTCCTGGGTGATGGTATACGTACGTTCCCCTTCCAGAACCGTTTCCTGGAAATGGCGACCATTTGGCATTTCATTCAATATCAATTTACCGGCAGCATCAGAAAAGACCATATGACCGGTGGCAATATTGGCAATGGCGGTGATATATTTTGTCTTGAGAATGATATCGGCCTTATTCTGCCCGGGCACAACATCAAACGGTGCGGGGAGGTTATCCTTTTTCAGGATCACCAGGCTTTTCTGGACCGGGAAATCCTTTTGTGGGGAGGCGAGTACGCGGATGATCCGATCGGAAATTACCTGAAGGCGGACTGCGCGGGTATTACCGGCCAGGCTTGCATCCGGGTAAATTATAACGCCATCTGAAGTTTTGGAAAAAGAGGGGTCAATGGGATTGTGCGTTCCATAGGTTGCAACGGGTGAGACAATAAGAGTCACTAAAATCAGGCGAAGTAGGTAGGTCATAGCAAGTTCAAAAACAAAGGCAATAACGCATTGCCGGACGTGTAAGGTAGAACCGATATTGCCTGAGGAGGGGGGTCAATTGTATATGAAAGGGGTAATGAATGTTAAGTGAGGGGGTAAAAAGTTGAGATACAATGAGAAAAATGCACAGCCAATGGTTCACCCGCCATGGTTCTGACATGGTTCGTGTCTCGCGAACCATATCGCAGGTCATTCTCATTATGGTTCCTGAGACACGAACCATGGCGGAGAGTCACGAACCATGGCGGAGAGTCACGAACCATGGCGGGTAAACGTTTATTTCTGGTGAGGAGTACCCACGCCTTCTCTAAAGCTTCGGCGGGTGAAACTGGTATTTGGAAGGGATCACACCGAACTCTTCCTTGAAGTACTTTGAGAATATCTTGGGATTGTTGTAGCCGACCTCGTAGGCGATACTCGCAATATTGGTCTGGCCCTGCTGTAGTAACTGAGCGGCGCGTTTGAGTCTCATGATGCGGATGAACTCGATTGGCGTTTTGCCGGTAATGGAAACGATCTTTTTGTAAAGCCCTACCCTGCTTATGAACAGCTCCCGGCTCAGGTCCTCCACGGAGAATTCGGGATTGCTCATATTCTTCTCCACGATCTCGAAGGCCCGTTTCATGAACTCTTCATCTACCGGGGTCACGGTTACATCTGCCGGGGTAATATCCACCTGCTGCTGGAATTTCTTGCGTAACTGCTCGCGCATGGTGAGCAGGCTTTTGATCCGGGATGCCAGTATCTCAAACGTAAAAGGTTTGGAGATATAATCATTTATGCCGGCACGGAAACCTTCCAGTTCAGTTTCTTCATCGCCCATGGCAGTTAATAATATAACAGGTATATGGGACGTGCGGGGATCAGTTCTGATCTTTTTGGAAAGTTCTATTCCATTCATCATCGGCATCATGATATCACTGACCACGAGTTCAGGCTGCAACTCTTTTACTTTCTCCCATCCATCTTTTCCGTTAATAGCTTCGGTAACCTGGTAACGTTGCTGGAGATTGTCTTTTAGATAAAAGCGAAAGTCTTCATTGTCTTCTACCAATAAAATTGATTTCTTACGATGATTGGTTTCGCCATTTTCAACTCCGTTGGCGGAATGTTCTATTCCGTTCAGGGGCAAGTCACCAGTAAGTACCACTTCTGCACCATTGCCATTTAGGGATATCGGCTCGTGCATTTCTTTTACCGGAAGCAAAACAGTAAAGACCGTTCCCTTTTCGGGTTCGCTTTCTATTTTAATAGTTCCACCATGCAGTTTTACAAATTCGCGAGTGATCACGAGGCCGATACCACTACCGCTGCTTTGAATATCACCAGGCACATTCAACTGGTAGAAACGCTCAAATATTTTATCGTGCATTTCAGGTGGTATCCCAATACCGGTATCTTTTACCTTCAATGCAATTTGTGCTACTGCGTTCTCATCTTTCAGGTAATCCAGTGCCACACTCACCTTGCCACCACCAGGAGTGTATTTGAATGCATTGCTTAAAAGGTTGAATAATATCTTCTCCAGTTTGTCTTTATCGAAATAGGTTTCCAGTGAATCGAGCGCCGTAGAAAAGGTTAAAGCGATATCCTTTTTCTCAGAGATATCAGAAAAAGAATAAACAATATCCCGGGAGAAATGAACGATATCCTGCCTGGTTAAATGAATACTGAAATCCTGCACTTCCATTTTGCGGAAATCCAGTAACTGATTTACGAGATTCAGCAATCGCTTGGCATTACGCTGCACCAGTTGCAACTGTTTCTTCTGTTCAGGATCACCAGCCTTCTTCACTATTTTATCCAATGGCGACAGGATTAAACTCAATGGCGTTCTGAACTCATGACTTACATTGGTAAAGAATTTTGTTTTGAGTGCATCAACTTGTTGAACACGCTCTGCCTCCTGACGCTGACGTTCTACCTCAAACCGCATCCTGGCTCTTTCCAGTACAATTCGTCGCGCTAACCATAACGCCAATGCAATGACCAGTGCATAGAGTATGAATGCCCAGGGAGTTTTCCAAAACGGCGGACGAATACTAATACTAAGTGTTGTTTCACTACTGCTATTCCATTGTCCATCTTCATCAGAAGCTTTTACTCTGAAAGTATAACTGCCCGGGTCAAGGTTAGTATAGATGGCTTTGCGCATGCGTCCATCGGTATATACCCAGTCGTTATTAAACCCATCCAGTCTGTACGCATACTTTATCTTCTCAGGGTTTGAGAAATTCAGTGCAGCAAATTCAATGGCGAGGATATTCTCATTATGCCGGAGTTTGATAGCCGGGGTTTGGGAAACAGATTTAAGGAGAATGGGCCGGCCATTGATCTCTTCTCCGATCACCACGCTTTTATTAAAAAGTTGCAGATCAGTGAGCACAATAGCTGATTTCACCCGCTCTGTTTTGATCAGCGAAGGCTGAAACAGATTGAAACCATTGGAACCACCAAAGAGCATCTCCCCTTTTGAGGTTTTTAATGCAGCATTCTCATTGAATTCCGTTCCCTGCAGACCATCCAGTTCATCATAGTTTACACTCCGGATCTTAATGGGATTTACTTTATCATAGGTAACAGTAATACTTGCAAGTCCATGGTTGGTACTGATCCAAAGATGTCCCTGTGCATCTTCCAGGATATTCAGAATGGCATTGCCGGGTAGCCCCTCTTCCGTCCGGAAAAACTGAAAGGTTTTTTTAATGGGGTCGAATACATTCAGTCCGTCACGCGTACCAATCCACATTAAACCGCGACTATCCCTGAGCAGCGACAATATATTATTATTCGTTATCTGTCCGGAATAAGCCGAGTAATACGTGATATTGTTCTGTTTGTCCAGTACATCAATGCCATTACCCGTTCCGCTCCAAAGACTGCCCTGTGCATCTTCTGCAAATGCACATACATAGTTGGAGTGGCTGGAGTTTTCAGGGTACTGCAACCGGTAGAAAATATGTTTTTCCCTGTCGAACCGGTTCAATCCACCATCCAGCGTACCGATCCAGAGATTATTCCGGGAATCTTCATAGATCTCCCAAACCCGGTCATCGGAAAGGCTGTTTGGATCACGGGGATCATTTTTATAATGGGTGAATTTTCCATTCACATAACAATCCATTCCACCGTAATAGCTACCGATCCAAAGCTTCTGTTCATGATCGATACAAAGACTCACGATCACATCATTACTGATGCTGTTGGTATTATTGGGATCATGCAAAAAGCGGGTGAATTTATTATTGGCGCGATCAAAATAGATCAGCCCACCGCCATTGGTACCAATCCAGATATTGCCTTTGGCATCCTCTACAAATTTGTTTACATCATCAAAGGGAAGACTGGAAGGGTCCGATGACTGCCTTTTATAGATCGGGAATTTGATAATGTTCTCATGGTAATAAGAGATACCCTGTTTATAGGTACCTAACCAGATGATGCCTGAATTGTCTTTGTACGATGCGGTGATACTGTTTTGGCTAAGGCTCTTACGCTCGTCATCATTGTGAAGAATATAACGGATGCTGTTATTCCGTTTATTAAAGATATTGATGCCACCATGATCAGTGCAGATCCAGATATTATCCTGGTTATCCTGTTGCAGGCTTATCACCAGGTTTGAATTAAGGGGAGCAATCCCTTTGTCTTTTTCGAAATGATTATAGGCATTGGTTGAAAAATTCCAGCGCAATACTCCTGCATTTCCTGAAACAATGTATAACCAGAGTTCATCCTGTGCATCCATGAAACCAGAATAGGGCAATGAAGTTTTTCCAAATACCTGTGCGGGAATATCATTGGTGCTGATCACTTTTCCGTCCGCAGTATTCAATACAGTGATAATTCCGTTGCTATGGATAATAAAGCAATGGCCCTGTTTATCCATGCTGAAAAAAGAGATCTCATCCTGCTGATAAAGGCTCTTGAAAGCAATTTTTGCCTTTTTTGTTTGTGGGCTCCATTTATAAAGGATCTGTCGCCCCATAAGGAACCAGTAATTGCCTTTGCTGTCCTTCCGGATATCAGTTACCTGGTTACCAGGGATATTCATTTGCCTAAGGGCAGCGGAGTAATTAGGGGAAAATTTTTCTGTAAGTGGATCAAAGAGATTAAAACCTTTACGGGTATCTATCCAGAGTTTGTTCTCCGGACCTTCCAGGATGCGGGAGATGAAATCATCAATGAGGGACGTGCTATCGCTGGGATTATGATGGAATATTTTGAACTGGTAGCCGTCATACCGGTTGAGACCGCTCATGGTACCCGTCCAGAGAAATCCTGTTTTGTCTTTATAAAAGCAATTGACCTGGTTATTGGAGAGACCGTTGCTGATATCCAGCCTGGAAAAAGCGTATTGGGTTGTTTGCGCAAAAACAACGGAAGGCGCCCACACACAGCAAGCCAGACAGAGGTATCGAAGCAGTGACACACCCAAATATAACAAGAAGAGAGCGAGGAATGAGGTATTCGATGTGGGAACTGAAAATGTGTATGTTATACAAAAAGAAAAGCGGGGGTCAGGCTAAAAAGAACGCCCCTCGCCTTCGTTATTCTGCTATACTACTTTTGCGGGTTTTATTGGGGCTACCTTGATTACAGGGGCAGACACCGGTTTGGGTTCATTGGGTGGTCTTTTGGTCTTCTTAATAATATCCCTGTATTTGGAAAAAACCTTATCAGGTTGTTTTACCCCGTTAACGATCATTTCATTGTCGTTAATATGAATTGAAAACTCAGTGGCATCTTTAGGAACGATACCGTCTTCTTTTAGTTCATTCAGCATTTGATTGCGGTGCTCATTATTCTCTCTCTTACGGTCAGCCGATTCGGCCCTCTTTGCGGCAACCCGCTCATTACCTTGCCTGGGATTAAACAGTTTTGGATTCGGGCCATTTTGAAACAACTTTCCATTATCGTTTCCGTCTTTATCAAATTTCAGCTTGTCATTCTGATCTGGCTTATACCCTTTTGCATTCCATTTATAATCGAAACTCTCTTCGCCATTCTTATTCACATAAACTGTTTCTTCTTTTGAGTTATTTATTGAAGATGATTTATTGGTGTTATAATTGAATTCAGGTTTTGATTTATTTATTCTGACATCTGCCTTTCTTTTATCGTCATTGTCATTTTTTTCTTCTCTCTCCTCTCTTCTTCTTTCTTCTTCCATGTCCCTTTTATTTTTCTCTCGCTCTTTCTGCATTTCATTTCTTTTCTCTTCCATTTTTTTCCTGTCCTTTTCACGTTCCTTTTGCATTTCCTTCATTTTCCCGCCCTTTTCCTTTTCCCATTCCTTTCTTTCTTTTTCGCGTTCTTTTTGCATTTCATTTCTTTTCTCTTCCATTTTTTTCCTGTCCTTTTCACGTTCCTTTTGCATTTCCTTCATTTTCTCCCCTTTTTCTTTTTCCATTTCCCTTCTTTCCTTTTCCCGCTCTTTTTGCATTTCCTTTTTCTTTTCTTCAAATTCTTTTCTATCCTTTTCACGCTCTTTGTCCATCTTTTGCCTGTCTTTTTCCCTTTCTTTTTGCAGCATGGCGCGGTACTCGCCCATTTCTTTAAGCTTTTCTTCACGCTCTGCATCACTCTCTTTCATCTCCTTCATTCTCTTTTCATCAACCTTTCTGGGCTTTGAAGTATCCTGATACAGCTGGAGGTTTTTTTCAAATAGTTTTTGATCCTTTTGAAGATTTAATTGAAATTCAGCTTCATTCTTATCGTTATCCTTATTTTGCTTATCCAGCAGCAGCAAATACTCTTTGGCTAACTTCTCATCTTCTCCGCCGTTTTTCAGTTTATCGAGTAATAAAATACTAGCGTTTATATCATTCTGAAGATCTTTCAGGAAATTGTCTTTTTGCAGATCAGTCAGGGTTTTGTCATCCTTAAGTTCCTTAAGAAATCTATCCTGCAGCTCCATTTTTTTCTGTTGATTGAAGAGTTCATTTCCCCTCGCATCATCCTGGAACAGTTTCATTTTCTTATCCAGGTCTGCTTTTGATTCCATATCAACCAATTGATTATTCCGGTTCTGCTCTTTAAATAGTTTTTCAAGGAGAAGAGCTTCTTCGTGATGCCTTTCGGATTTAGGGCCCTGTCCTGCATACAGATCCAACCATTCCTTTGCTTCTTTATCACTCTTTCTGTCCTTAAAGAATTTCGCGCGGCCATCCTCCATAATCTTTTCCATTATTACATGGTGATTTTCCAACTCATTATCAGGAACGCGTTTCTCATCTATATAAAGTTCTACCGGCTTATCATCCTTTATTACTACTTTGTATTTTTTACCATCGATAGTTGTATTCATGGAGCCTTTTTCGATCCTTTGCTCAGGAACAGAATCCTTATTTGAGGAGAAACCGGGTTGGAATGTTTGAGTGATACCTGTATTGGTATCTGTTTTATCTTTTTTATGAGTAGCCGGGGTGGTGAAGGCCATCGCCACGATCCCGGTAACCACAAGCCCTGCGGCTAAAAATATCTTTTCCATATGGTTCAATTTTTTATTGTTGTTATAAACGATGCGCTGGATCCTTTTAAGAAGAGGGTATTTGTTACCCTGAAGTCCGGGTGCCATAGGATGACTGGCATGATATTCCTGGAAAGCCACCAGCGCGTGAATGAAAAGTGATTTGTTTTGTGTAATAGTGATTGCGATATCATCACAGCAGTTTTCCCTTTCTTCCCGAAGAAGGGATGAAAGCCAGAGTACGGCCGGGTTGAAAAAGAAAATAGTTTCCGCCAGGCATTGCAACAGATTTACGAGGTAATCCATTCTTTTGATATGTGCCAGTTCATGGAGAAGAATGGCTTCCACCTGTTCAGAAGGTAAGTTGTTGATCAGTCCAACGGGTATCAGGATGAGGGGTTTCAGGAAACCGATGGTAATGGGTACGGTGATGGAAGTTGTTTCACGCAGGATCACCTTTCTGCGGATGCGAAGCAGTTTGGCCAGTTCGTTGACTCTTTTTTCAATGGCAGGAAGAAGATAGGGTTTCTCATTGCGAATGCGTTGGACCTGCGCATAATTGATACCGAGCCGGATGCTCTTGAGCATGAAAACAATAAACCAGAGAAGCATTAGCCAGGGACCATATTCATTGAAATAAAAAGCCAACCGGCCGGGGAGTGGAACTTTCAAATCAACCGCCGCCGTATGAGTATTGGTGGATAGTGTAAGGGTATCACCAAGTTCATTGCCGGTTAGCAAAGATGGAGTTGGTATTGATCTCAGTGAACTAAATTCTATAATGAAGGTGCATAAGGTGGTGCCAATGAATATAAAGAACAGGCTGGAAAATATCCGGTACCGGACGGTAGCTGATGACCGCTTTGTGACTACGATGGCCAGGGAAACAAGGACTACTAATAAAAATCCCTGCCATAAAGAATGAAACAATGTCCATCCCAATGCCTGAATAAAGGCATTATTAAACCAGTTGTCGATAAAGAGTAGAGGCATAGCGGTTGGGTTTATTTGGTGTTGTTCATTTATCAGTCAGGACCGGGATATATTTTGTTGACGGACAAATCCCGGAGCTGACCGATGAGTTATTCAAGGCTAGCGGTATGTTTTTATTCTTTGTCGGGCTCCCCGATTCCAGAGATTATGGTGGTGAACCAATAATTACCGGCTTACTGAAAGGCCGAATAAAGAAGTGTAAATTTTTATTTTTCCTTATCCAGTTTATCAATCAGTTTCTTGATCTCGTCCAGTTCTTTTTTGGATGGTCTCTTGTTACCCAATAACTGCATCAGCAAACGACTGGCTGAACCATTGTACATATTATCCACGAAGCGATTGAGTAGAAAACCTTTTGTTTTCTGTTCTTCTTCAGTGGGACTGTATACATGTTTCATGGTGCTTTCATCTCGTTGCAGGATCCCCTTTTCTGTCATGATCTGCATTAGTTTCAGCGTTGTAGTATAATTGACCTCTCTTTTCTGTTCATTGAGCTTGTCATTCACAAATCGAACGGTAGAGGGGCCGAATTCCCAAAGCACCTGTAGTATTTCGAGCTCTGACCTGGTAGGGTCAATATTTCTTTTATTCTCTTTCATGAACCTAAGGTAGGAAAAATTTCGTACGAACAAAAGATTATTTATGTGTTGGGGAATATTTAACATGAGCGGTAAAGGGGCTAATAAGAAAGGGTATTCAGGAGGGATTAGCGGAATTAATAGTACCCCGGGGATGTATATAATATATAGCAGTGAGATTGTGAAGTAGATAAACCGAAGGGCGGGCAATTAAAACGCGACTCATTTCATAAAGGTCCACAAAACTGTTAGGCAGGTTATTATAAACAGGTGCCCTGACTCCGGATATTTCCGGAAGGTTTTCCTGCGGAAGGGCCAAGGATATGAGGATATATTTCACCTTTGGGCTGACCCGTAAACGTTTAATATTTACCGCCGTAAAATATCTGAAAACAAAGGACTTATTTCAATTCCGGAAGCTTTTTTGCAGTACATCTGAAACTCTACATCCGTATATTTGATAATAAAACCAACCAATATGAACACCCGTCGTGATTTCCTTCATAAGCTTACCGCTGCATCTATTGCGCTCCCTGTTTTATCAGCATTCAATTCAGAAGAAAAAAAATATGCCCCTGGTAAAAAATATGACGGGCCGGTATTACGGGTTGCGATTTGTGGATTGGGAAGTTACGGTTCAAGAGTAGCACTTGCCATGAAGGACTGCAAGCAGGCAAAACTGGTAGGTGCAGTAAGTGGTACACCTTCAAAACTTACCAATTGGCAAAGCGAGTATGGCATACCTGCAAAAAATTGCTATAACTATCAGAATATGGATGATATCAAAAACAATCCTGATATCGATGCAGTATATGTGACTACTCCTAATTCTTTGCATAAACCACTTATCCTCCGTGTTGCAAAAGCCGGGAAACATTGCATTACTGAAAAACCAATGGCAGTGAATGCAAAAGATGCACAGGATATGGTGGATGCATGCAAAAAAGCTGGTGTTAAATTGCTGGTTGGATATCGTATGCATTTTGAACCAAAGACACTGGAAGTTATTCGCATGCGCAAAGATGGTGAAATGGGAAAGATCCTTTTCTTCCAGGGATTATGCGGTTTCCGCATAGGGGATCCTACTCAATGGAGATTGAATAAAGAACTGGCAGGTGGTGGATCTATGATGGATATTGGTATCTATGCTATTAATGGTGCACGGTATATGGTAGGTGAAGAACCGATTTGGGTAACTGCGCAGGAAACCAAAACGGATCACGTAAAGTTTAAAGAAGGTGTAGACGAAACTATTACCTTCCAGTTTGGATTTCCCAGTGGCGCACAGGCTTCCTGCCTCTCTTCTTATAATATGAATAATCTTGACAAATTTTTCCTCAATGGAGAAAAGGGTTGGGCGGAAATGGTACCTTCTACCGGATACGGGCCTATTAAAGGACGCACTAATAAGGGTGAATTAGATTTCCCGCATGTTACTCACCAGACTGTTCAGATGGAAGAATTTTCAGCTATCATTTTGCAAGGAAAAAAACCTCCTGTAGCAGTTGATGGAGAAGAAGGCGTAAAAGATATGAAGATCATTGATGCCATTTATGCGTCAATAAAGACCGGAAAGGGAATGGGGTTGAAATTATAATTAGATTCATAATAAGAATAATAGAATAGCTCCGCAGTACTTGCGGGGCTATTTTATTTAATGTACCGCTGGTTTTATTAACTGGTATTTACCGCTCAGATGCATCAGGCTGAATAAATACATTAATCCATCATAATAGGGATCAAAGTAACCGTCATCAAAGGGTTCAAGCTTTGCGTTCCATATTGCTTTTATGAATTCCAGGTTCTTATCCTTGTTGATAATAGTTGTTGTAGCCGCAGTGCTTACCAGTCCAATTGAATGTCTTAATTTTTTAACCGGTCCAGCTTGTAATATAAATTCCGGTTTGGTTCCATCCAGGTTAAACTGGTCATCATATGTATCCAGCCCTTTTGATTTAAGAAAGGTCTGAAAACGCTTTGCATAATCTTCCTGCCAGGCTTTGTCCTTCCCAAACCAGGCATAATCCATTGTAATATTCATTGGCACGCGCCATGAATCATAACGAAAGCCCGGAGGCATCCAGCGGGTTGGATGTGGTTCTCCGCTGAATTCAGTATAATCACTATTTAATCCTGTTACCGGATGACAGGCCCTGTGCAAGAAAGCCCGTGAAGTGTCTGCACAATCTCTATAGAACTGTTCATGGCCATCCTTTGCATATAAAGCCCATACTTCCAGAAAAGCGGGAAGATGATAGGAAGGATCCGTCCAGTTATAATTGCCGCCCTCTGGCGTAAAAGTGATCTGTTTATGCTCAGTATTGAAGAGATTAAAAATTCCACCAGTGCCATCTTTCTTCCACATTGCATCCAGGATCCTTCTTGCTTCATGGTAATAATCGATGCCAGTATTGTTGCCCCACCTGTTTGAAGCAAACAGCAGACTGGTTACAAAATATAGTTCCCCGTCAGAGGCTGTTCCTTCTGAATTCTTTTTATTTGTTACGGTACTAAAGCTCCAGGCGAAATAAGCTTCTCTTGGTCCATCCTGGTGCTGAAGGTTTTTTTTGGACCAGCGCCAGATACGATCAAATACATCTTTCTTATTAAGCTGTACTGCGATCATCATCCCATAAGAAAGTCCTTCAGTACGAGCATCTTTATTCTTTATATCTGATACATAGGCCATAGAATCCCCTACTTCAAAATAGATATGATTGGGGCCTTCAAAGAGATCATGCCAGGCATTTGCAACTTTCTCATCAATGGCTACCTGGCTATAGCCTGCCTCACGAAAAACATTCCGGTATATGCCTGTATAGAATGACGCTTTATTGGCTTTAGATTTTTGTGCAGAAAGAATAACAGGTGCTGTTACTGCTGTTACCATTAACAGGGATAAAATAGTCCGCTTCATTTTGCTTTATTAGGGAACAGCAAAATAATGAATTGGCAGGTTTAGAAAAATAATAGTGTGAGGATAGTTTTTGTCTTTTTCTATTTTGAAGCGGGTGAACTAATTAAAACCGAAACTCTATTGAAAAAATTCGTTTGGCATATTCGTAGAAAGAAAAATCTTTTTTGAATACCCAACTTTTTTAAAATAGGCACGCCAAAATGATTCAAGACCGTCGAAGGATACATTTTTACCAGAACTGAGTACAATCCCAATCTCCAGATTGGGCATTGAACTAAGATAAGCATCACCGACCCATTTTTCCAGGGTCAGCATACCCTCAACGAATTTTCCGTCTTCCAGATTTATCATTTCTCTACTCCCATTACCCGTATCATATTTACAGGCCTCCAGCATATCAGACAATAGAATTAGGTAAACCTTCTCATAAGCAGGATTATTATAGGTGTATTCTAGCTGGCTTTTTATTGTCTGCAATGTGTTATTTATACAGGTTAGGTTGGGTCTTCCACTAGTTTGACGCCTTTGGATAATTTCTATGGTCTTTCGGTAGTTTGACAGATTATCATTGTATATGTCAATACTATTACCCGTTGAATCCTGGTTAAGATAGGATTGCGCTCCATCCGTAACCTCATAAAATGTATAGGTTGCATTGGGAGGCAAGTTCCTGAGAACTGCATTTGCATTTGCCAGAAGGATGCTATCCGTATTATTCTTAGTTTCTTTTGTGCTTGTACTGAAATCGCATACAACAAATACTGCCTTTTTAGGAGGAGGCGGAGGCGCTTCCTCACAATTAGACAGGGAAAATAAAAGGAACAACAGAATTGGTATCTTAAGGTTGGGTAGCAGCTTTGGTTGTATCATCGCCACGTTGTTTTAGAAGTTTTTGGTTCGTCTTAAAATATACTAGCTTATTTCGCCAGGTTTCCACTATGTTCATAATATCTGGAATTCCGTTCGCAATTTCAGGAAGTATTCTACCCCGGTTGTATCCATATTCATAAGCCTTGATCAGATCATTGGCAAAGCTTTTAATCCAGTTATCCTGAGCCAGGTACACTTTTTCTGTTTCCCATTTAGCCAAAACACCAGTTATCTTTTCAAGTTTCTCCTTTTCCTTTTCTGCCCTCGCGTTTGCTTTTTTCTTTTGCTTTTTGGCATAGTTGATCTTACGCCGGTTTTGCCATGCCGATAATGAAAGCGAAAAGCATATGCCACTTATAATGGGCAACAACAGTGTAATCAATGAAAAAGTGAGGTTGAAAACATTCCCAGCGCCTGCGCGAATGGTTTTCTCCCTATCATCTATTAGGGTTTTCAATTTTCCTACGGCGATTTCTTTACCCACCACATCGTTACCATACTGAGTATCAAGCTTTTTCACCTCAGCAGCATAATATGTTTGTACATCTACCAGTTCTAATGATTTAACCCTGAACTTTCCCAAGACTATAATCATATAGATTGTAGCAACCAGTATACCTATTTTGACCAGTGATTTTAACAGATTTTCCCAAAATATCAATCTCCTGTCGGTTACAGTAAAATAGGAACCATTAGCTGCAGGCTTTTCAAACAATTCAAAGAATCTTTTTCTTTTCATCACCTTAGCTGCAAAACCTGTAGACATATATTCATCATAAATGATCTTTATGATTATTGTGCAAAAGGATATTCCTATTGCCGTAATAAAAACTTCCCAATTAGCTTCAAAGACCTTCCAAAACTGACCTGAGATTAAATTATGAATTGGGTATGTTGCCTGCTGAGGATTGATAAATTTAAATCCAATCTGGATCAATTGAACAGCTAAGGGGATATCCGCAAGCAACAGAAACAGTCCAAAAAACAGGTATAGGAAAATGGCAATATTACTATGGCTATTAGGTGTATGATGTTTAGAATGAAGCAAGAATTCAAACTGCTTATTTTCCTTTTCGCAAGCCGCTCGTTCCCTGGCATAATCCTCCTGTAATTTTTCAACATTCACCGTAAGACTGGCAATTTCCTGGTTAATCTTAATGTTCGCGTTTTGATGGACCGAAGCAGCCTGAATATTGGCTCTACTTTCAATATGAGTATTTTCCAAAGCAATTCCAAGCGAGCCATTCTCATGACCTTCTTTTTCCATTTGCCTTTGCTTCTCATCAATCATCTGTCTGATCTCAGTCTGCCCTTCGTTTTTATTTTCTGAAGGTTTTTCTGTGGTAGAAGTTGATTTCCCATCATCCAGGGGTAAAGACACTTTATCGGTCTTCCCTTTAACATCCGGGCCATCAACAACTGGTGGTATAGTTTGTGGTTCGGTTGCCATTAGTTTAATTATTGATAAAGAATGTTTGGATCACCATGACCATTTGTTGTAAAAACTGCATCATTGATCTGTGGCCCAAGTTCATATTGTTTGTACCATAAGCCCAAATTATATCCTGATAACAATTGTTCTTCAGCGGCCTGGTATTTCCCTTTTATTATTGCAATCGCTTCTTCTCTTGCCTGGATAGCTTTATCGATTCTTTTACGGAGGGCATGTATCTCAATATTAATTAGATCAATTGAATTGTAAATAGCAGAAAGTGGAGATACATACCTGTTTTCAAGATCCTCTATTCTTTTTTCCAGGGTCTCAATTTCTTCATCGATTTCTTCAATATTTTTTAGATACACTTCCTTCTTTTCATACAGGTCAGCAAAAAATTCCTTCTCCCAGGGCTCTTCTTTCCTTTCATGGAACGCAAAGCCAAAGGCTCCGTTTTTACCTTTCTCCTTATCCGATGGCATGAAGATCTCTTCCAGCAAACCAAAAATCCATTTAATTATATCCATTATCCATTTGCCAGTTTGTACTTTCTCCTGCTTACCGGCCCTTGTTCCAAACCACCGGGGAATAGTTGTTTCGTTATTCTTGAATATTCTATCATTTCGTTTCCTGATCTGCTCCATTAACCGATCCATCAGGTCATCAGCCTTCCCGTTGAGATCGCGATTGGGATAGACCCTGAATGAGCCTGTATATCGGTCAATAATTCCGTTATACTCAAAAATCCTTCCTTCAATGGATTCTGATAGATCGGCCATTGATTTATACCGGATACCGTAACCAAGACTGAATGCACCTAAAAATGCCACAGACAGGAAAAGCGCTAATGACATAAGTAGGTATTTGTTGGCTACAAGAAACCCAGGCGTAGCTTTTGGTCCGGAATTGAATTTTACCCCATTGCTTTCGTAGAAAACATAAGCCACACTTACAACAAAGAAGCCTACCACAGCATATAATTCCCAGCTATGCAGTCCCCTTCTTTTTTTGTTCTGCTGTGATCTTTGAAATAGGCGTGGTTCAATAACCTTCGTAATATAGAGATAGACAATGCCAGCCAATCCAATTGTAATTGCATTTCCCAGCATCAATCCTAAAAGAGAAACATCCAGTTCTTCTGTGTGTGACTTGTAGCTGTTATAGAAAGAAAGGAAGATGATCAATGTTCCCACTACCATAAGAAAGGGAAGCAATTTTAGCCAGAAGAGGATCCAGTTGGCAGACTTGATCTTACCAACATATTGAAGATCATTATTTCCTGGTTGTAGACTGAAATTATATTCTTCGTTCTCTAACCTGTTTGCCTTTGCCGTTTGTCTGCGCTTCACATGGACCATAATGGACCTGCATATAAGACTTGCGGCCGTAATAATTCCTAATACTCCCGCCAGTTGAAATATCCTGGAAAATCCATTTCCTGGCATATTATGCGCCATCTCCTGCAATCCATTAAACAGGTAAAAGATGACATCTTCACTGCCAAACATTGCTTTAAGCGCAAAAATGGAGAATAACCATCCTGCAGCGAGGCTGGCTATGTATCCAAAAATGATAAGAACCTTTGCGCTATTCTTGTTTACACCTTCTGTATTCAAAACATTTATGTGACTGTCTATTGTTACCTGCTGATCTTTCAGTTTGTTGCGTGCTATGATTAATTCATCTGCTATTATCTTATTCTGGCTGGTATTATGGTTGAAACTTGTCTCAGCCATTTCACGTTTCTTCCTCATAACCTCTTCATTCAAACTGAAAAGATTATTGATCTTTGTCCTAACCTCATCAATCCAATGATTCAACAGGTCTTTCTTTGAATCGGCAATTTGCATGGAGATATCTTCCAGATCCGCTTTAATTTTCTCTTTCTTTTCAGTAAGTATGTCTTTTCCCTTCCGTAATGAGGGCCGTTGATCTTTTATATCTTTTATCTTTTGAAATTGCAGGGCAAGCAATTCATTTTGATGAATTAGATTGGACTCAAACTGCCATTTATGATCATTGATTGCAATAATTACATATTCCTCATCTGCTTCCTGCCTCTTTTTAAAATTGTTTATTGTCTCATTAAGCAAATCAACCGGATAGCCTCTGCTAAGAGAAACAATATTGAATCCTTTTTGCTTAAGCAATGAATGTCCTTGCTCCGTTTTCTTTTCCAGTTCAGGCAATACCCATTCCGCCCTCCTTATCCTGTCAAGGAAGGTCTCATCATCAATGTTAAAGAATTTATCGACGAGCTTTTCTGGCTCATTTACCTCCCCTTCCTTATTGCCAGTTTCGGCTTTATTGCCATTATTTTCCCCTTTGTTCTCTGAACCAGAAGCATCTGTCTGCTGCCCATTGTTGTCAGTAGCCATAATTATTTATTTGGTTACAGGATGAAATTTTTCCACTATTCAGTGAATAGATCCCTAGAGTAGGTTGCAGATTTAAAAGGATTGGAATAAGGTGTAGCGAGGTTAAGCAGATAAAACTAAAAAAACGAAATGGCTTTAAACAGGGGATAAACACGGATTTTGGTAGCGTTTAAAAACCCCTTTTTATCACGGGGAAAAACCGCTATTTACAATAAGGTAACCAATAGAATACCCAGCACTCGCAAGAGCGCATATTACTAATACTATGAAACTGCTAATAAGGTCCAATCAGATCGAAAATTTAATACCAGGCACAAAATGCTGGTTTTAAACGAGGATCGTTAATTAGTAAGATAAGTGGGATCTTTCTTGTTCTCTGAAGAGGTTATTTTAAGGTTACAGGAGCCAGATCATTCCTTATTCCCATTGTCTCCCATCTTCATCAGGTTACGCCCCAAAACCAGGACCTTCAGCCCTTTTCGTTTAAGAGAAATATGTGCCTGCTTTTGTTCGTGGCTCACTGCATCGCGACTATAAACTCTGAGCACATCCTTATAAGAGATTACTCCCACTACTGTTTTATCCTCTTTGGATAGAACGGGAAGCACATCGGTATTCTGAAGCGTCATAATGGAAACTGCTTCACTCAGGGTGTTTTCAGGATTAACAAATCCCTGGGGTTGAAAAGCCAGGTTAGCAACGGGCAGGTCTTCCTTTTTATTATCCCCAAGAAGATCAAGCACATTGATCAGTCCTACATATTTCTGATTATTATCTACCAATACGAAATGATGATCAGCAGGTCTGCTTTTTCGATTGATCACCTGCTTTGCTTCGGCGATCTTCATCTGCTCATTGAATAATATTTTATCATTGGGAATGGCATCCTGAACGGTGATTTTCTTCAGGAAATCAGGTTCAAAGGACATCGGTGTTTTTATTCCACGCCTTACAATCTTTTCCGTCATAATGGTGTTTTCCATGAAGATGAAAGAAATGCTATAGGCTGCGGTACAGGCTGCCAATAACGGGAGTAAAGCATTTGCCTGACCGGTTGTTTCCAATGCAAATACGATTGATGTGAGCAACGCTCTTGATGCACCGGCAAACATAGACGACATACCTATCAATGCAGCCAATCCCAATGAGATCTCTAATGCAGGAAACATGGAATGCAAGGCAGTTCCCAGCAATACGCCGCAGGCTCCGCCAATAGTTAATAATGGCGCAAGCGTTCCGCCGGAGGTACCGCTTCCCAGGGCTAATGCCCAGGAAAGGAATTTCAGAAAGCAGAGGGATAATACCATTTTCAATGGGGCGCTACCCGACAATAAGGTGGTTATATTATCATAACCAACGCCAAGCGTGTGTGGGGCAAAATATCCAATAACACCAACGCATAATCCTCCTATTGCCGGCCACCACATCCAGTGAATGGGTAAATGTTCAAATAGATCTTCGATCCAGTACACCGATTTTGTTACCACAACTGATAATAAACCGATAACAACACCGATGGCACTGTATCCCAGTAATTCATAATTACCAGGAAGCTGATGGATAATGGGTATGGAAAAAACGGGCCCGGCTTCAAACAGAAAATGGTGACCGGCTGCGCCAGTGATACAGGCGAGTGCAACAGGAATTATGGAACGGGGGGAGAATTCAAATAGTAATAGTTCAATAGCAAGAAATACGGCAGCGATGGGACTGCCGAATATTGCAGACATACCTGCAGTTGCTCCTGCTACCAGTAAAACTTTGCGTTCACTATGGGTTATTCTTAATACCTGTCCGATAGTTGAACCCAATGCGCCTCCGGTGGCAATAATAGGTCCTTCGGCTCCAAAAGGCCCTCCGGTTCCGATAGCCAACGCTGCGGATAATGGTTTTAAAAAAGTAATGGAAGGTTTGATCCTGCTTTTATTGGTCAGTATCTGTTCCATTGCTTCCGGAATTCCGTGTCCACGGATAGCTCTTGATCCAAACAATGCCATGAGACCAACAAGAACACCACCAATAACAGGAATGGCAATGACAAACCAGCCGAGTGAATTTGCGGCGGGGCTATGATTGACAAAAGAGAATTGTCCAAAGAAAAAGAGATTGGTGACCAGGTTTATCAGCCATACTAATAGTTTGGCGATGACACTGACACAAACAGCTATCAAAATTGCATAAATGGAAATTCTGACAAGCCGCGTTTTATCTGCAGCCCGGCGCAGGAAATTCTCTTCATTCAGATTTTCTTCCAGGGAAACGGAAATGGGAATGCCATTCCCGAAAAACTTATTATTGCTCATTATCCTATCTATACTTGCTTTAAATAATAGACGATCCCTTTCTTACAAGGAGAGGAACGCATAAAACTGCCAAACCGGTTATGATCACAATGGCAGCAAAGAGTTGATGAAACTCCTGATTTTGCAATGGATCATCACTACGGTAAACATGAAGGGCAAATCGTAAACAAAGAATAGCAAGCAATCCGAATATTATAATGTAGACCAATGCAGGCTTCCTGATGAATTGTGCCAGCAATGCGTAAATGGATCCTGCAGCGAGGGTGAGAAGAAGTGTTCCAAATATTAGCGTAGATACATTTATAATGGTAGACAGTTCAAACCCAGTGGATTCCCGGAACATCACATCATAAAAAATATTGAATACAGTGGCTATTATTCCAACAAATAATCCTGCCATCATCGGGCGGTACACATTTGGGCCTGAATATCTCTCTTCCATGGTTAAATGCTTGAATTCACTGCAAAAATATGACATAAATCATATTTTATGAAGTAAAATCGACTTTTATCTATAAATACCTTGTCTTGGGCTATATTACGCACTGCTTTAATGCTTTATTATGCCTCGGTTACCGGTTTCCTGCAATCTTGAGCACTGTTTTTTATGCAAACACAGCCTGGCTGGGTGGATACCGGCTATTGCTGCCAATAAAAAGAATATCACTTATAAAAAGGGAGCCCTGATCGCCAGGGAAGGTGAACCTGTAAAAGGTATCTACTTTTTATACGAAGGAGTTGTGAAGGTTCACCGGCATTGGGATAATAACCGGGAACTGGTCCTGAGTTTTGCCAAAGCCGGAGATATAGTGGGATATCGTGGTTTAGGAGAACATAAGATCTACCCTGTTTCTATTACTGCGCTGCAACCCTCTACTATGTGCTTTGTTGATCTGTCATTTTTTGAAACTTCACTGGGGGTTAACCACCAGGTTACCTATCAGCTCATGAAATTATATGCAAGTGAATTAGAAGAGGCCGAAAAGCGCATGAGGAATCTGGCATTGATGGATGTGAAAGGCCGGTTGTGTGAAACCTTGCTGTTCCTGGAAAAACGATTCGGGAAAACAAAATCAGGTTTTATCAATTTGTTGCTGAGCAGGCAGGACCTGGCTTCTTTTACCGGTACTACATATGAAACACTTTTCAGGACGATGGCGGAATTGGTGCGGATGAAGGTCATTAAAGTCAATGGTAAAAAGATCTTCCTGGTGAAGCCGGAGAAACTGATTGAATTTAGTACGGTGAAATAAATCAAATCAGTCTTTTATGATGGAGCGCTTTCTAAAACCAGCGTATTCCCTTCTGCATATTCCTGCAGCTTCTTATCCCTTTCAAATTTACCTGCAAAAACCAAAAGGATGATCATTCCAATTACCACAGACACCCCAAACACCAGGAACAAAATATTATAACCAAAAGCATATCCTGATTTAGCCACCACTGACTTTAACGTTATCCCTGAAAATGATTGGAATATTGCACCACCTATTCCATTACCAATACAGGCCAGACCCCAGGCAGAAGCTGCAGAGGATTTTGGAACAACGTCTGCCGTTAATGCCAGTGCATTTGCGGTATAGGAAGTATACCCAAATCCGGAAATTCCAAATACAATCAAACCGGCCATGGGTGTTGTTACAATAAAAGGAGCCGCTAATAATGGTAGCGCCATTAACACGCAGGAAATTGTCAGGGCAATGCGCCTGGCCCTTGGGATTAGTATTCCCCTTTTAATAATGTATTGTGTAAAATAACCTCCTACAATATTTCCTACATCAGCCATTATAAAAGGTATGACAGCAAACCAGCCGATCGTTTTAATGTTCCATCCATGCACATCTGCCAGGTAACGGCCAATCCAGAATGTAACAAAATACCATACAGGCTCGATGAAGATCTTTGCAGTTAACAAGCCAGCAACATATTTTGATTTAAGCAGTTTGAAAGCAGGAACAACTTTGGCCTTAACTTCCTGCGCTGATTTTCCAGGAGTATAATAGGAGAACCAGAATGCTGCCAACCACAAATAACCAAAAATGGCGAGAATGATAAATGTATACTGCCAGCCATAATTAATAGCCATCACCGCTACCAATGGAGGAACGATGATTGCGCCGAGCGCTGAACCACTATTAAATATACCAGAAGCCGTAGAACGCTCGTGAGGCGGGAACCATTCACTGGTGAGTTTAAGAGCGGCTGGCCAGTTACCGGCTTCTCCTAACCCTAATGCGAAACGGCAGATCCCAAACTGCAATGGAGTTACTGCAAATGCATGAAATAAACCTGCCGTAGTCCAGAAGGCCATACATAATGCATATCCTAACCTTGTACCCAACCGGTCAATCACTACTCCTGAAAACGCGTTTGATACCATATAAGCAATGAAGAAGGCAGTGCCCAAATAACCAAATGCATCATCCGGAATCAATTTTCGTAATTCACCATCTGCACTCAGGTAAGTGAATGCCAGACGATGAATATAATTTAGCATGGTTGCCAAAAAAGCAAATCCAACCATTACCCAGCGCAATCGCGAGAGTTTAACATCTGGTGTTCCTGGTATTTTGTCCATCATCAGCTAAAATTATTTTGCTAACAGTTCCGATGCCTGGTTCTGTATTGATTTTACCGCAATATATTCCTCTTCCTTCGTTTCTATAACAAGATGATTCTTTAATGGCCTTCCCATCCCTTCCCAGTGAACCTCCATTTCATCCCCTGCCTCTAACTTAATTCCACCTCCAAAACTGAAAGCATCTGCTCCAAAGAAATGAACATGACTTTGAAGAGGTTGACGATGTTCCGCATATTTAAAATGATGGTACTCGAGATTACCCAGGGAATGAGCCATATTCTTTTCGCCGGTATTGATATTAGATGACCATATGGTATTACCCTTGCGGCTTACACTTACCGTTCCCTTAATATCCGAAAAATCATTATCAATTACCAGTTCAGGCCCTATTGAACAATTCCGCAATTTGGATGGAGCAAGATACAGATAGTTCTTCCGCTCCATAACATGATCTGAAAATTCATTGCTGGTAGTAAAACCAATTCGGACGGGCCTGCCCATTTCATCTACAATATAAACCCCTGCAATTTCGGGCTCTTCACCACCATCGTCTCCAAATGAAGGAATGGCCAATGCATCTCCATGACCTTTCAATATGGCACCTGTTCCTTTATAAAACCATTCGGGTTGGGTACCGGTTGTTCCCGGAGTTGGCTGTCCGCCCTCAAGCCCCCACTGATAAATTTTCATACTATCAGTTAGCTTATTTTCTCCCGCCTGGTGCATCATCTGGCGATTCAATGCGCTGTTCTTATGCGTTAATCCTGTACCAGATACCAGGCAACTATGTGGATTGGAAGGACAATCGAACGATGGCAATAGTTTCCATCCCTTCAATCCCTGGTATGCAATATCGTAAGGAAGTGTGTTCCCCGTAATATTTTCCTGTATAAGCTTTATAATATCCTTCCTTGTTGTTACAGCTTTTACTGCCAGGTCATAAACGGAATTAAATTTATTCAGGAAAATTAAAGTTGGTTCCTGTACTAATGCCAGCTTTCTTCCCAACTCCGGATGACTGAGTTGTACGAGTCTTATTTTTTCATTCATGATTTTCATTGATTAAGTTATTATTCACTGATCAAATAGCCACCCATCCCCCATCCACTGATATACAGCTTCCGGTAGTATAGCTGGATGCAGGACTGGCGAGATATAATGCAATCCCACCTATTTCATGCAGATCACCCCAACGGCCCATCGGCACTTTAGAGATAAAAGCTTTATACTTTTCGGGGTCATTTAATAAGGGAAGATTCAGGTCGGTTGCAAAGGGACCAGGCAATACAGCATTAACTGTAATCCCCTCCTGTGCCACTTCCATTGCCAGTGAACGGGTGAGCTGAAGGATCGCTCCCTTGCTGGTTGCATAAGGAGTGCGTTCTGGAATAGCTGTTACTGAAAGCATGGAACCGATATTGATGATCCTCCCATATTTATTTTTCTTCATCACCGGCATTACTTCCCGGCATGCGAGCCAGGTACCCGTTACATTTACCTGCTGTACATGATTGAAATCTGAAGCTGATAAATTCTCGATTGGTCCGCGGATATTAATACCCGCAGAATTTATCAGGATATCAATTTTCCCGAACTGGTCGATGGTTTTTTGTACTGCATCCTTAACACTCTCTTCTTTAGTGACATCGCAGTAATGACTGATCGCTTTTATTTTATAATCACGCTGCAGCTCTTCTACAGCATGTTTATTTACTTTTTCATCCCTGGCGGCGATGGAAATGGAAGCGCCTAATTCAGCCAGGGCTCTGCCCATAGAAAGTCCCAGGCCCCGGTTGCCACCAACAATCAACGCCACTTGCCCATCCAGCTTGAAAAGGTCCAGTATTCTTTTTTGCATAAATAGGGTTTACAGTTTCACACTTGCGTGCTTAGAAGATTCGTGTTTAATGATCTTAAATTGATCGAGGTAATGGCCTTTCAGCGTTAAACCCATTCCTGGTTTATTATCGTCAAGCTGGAGCTGACCATTCTCTGCAATAGCCTCCCCATCAAATATGTACCAGAACATTTCATTGCCTACCTCAATCTCTGTTTGAGGGAAATACTCTGCCATGGGAGAAGCGAAGGAACTCATCACTACATGAAGATTATGCATTTGTCCACCATGTGGTATCACTTCCACACCATGCACCAATGCCATATTGCAGATCTTTTGCGCTTCGGTAAAGCCGCCTACCCGATTTGTATCGAACTGAAAAATATCAAGGGCCTTTGCCTGTAACAGATCATGGAAACCATAGCGTGCATATTCATGTTCGCCTCCGGAAAGTGGAATGGAAGTACCCTGCTTTAATTTCGCGAAATTGTGTATCTCATCAGGTAATAATAATTCTTCTGCCCAACGCAGATTGTAGGGTTCCATTTCCTTCAGCAACTGTTTTGCATAAGCATAGTTGAATCCCATATAGGCCTCCAGCATAATATCCACCTCATCTCCTACCGTTTCGCGAACCACCCGAACCATTTCCACATTCTTCATCATCCCTTTGCGGCCTTCCGTCATGGGATAACCACAACGCATTTTCATTCCGGTAAATCCTTCCTTCTTAAAATGGTCAGCTTCTGCCTGCAGGCTATCCAGGTTCCGTGTATACAAACGGCTATAATAAGTAGGAATGGAAGGTTTGGTTCTGCCGCCCAGTAACATAAATACGGGTTGATTCATCACCAGTCCTTTTATATCCCATAAGGCAATATCCACAGCACTTATGGCAGCAAGTGCTGCGCCTTTTCTGCCATAAGCCACCGTGGAACGAAACATTTTCTCAAAGAGATATTCTGTATTCAGCGGGTTTTCTCCCAGCAATAAAGAAGAAAGCTTTGAATCTATTATCAATTGAGTTACATCAGGACATAAACCGGCATTGCCATATCCAATATGCCCTTCGTCTGTTTCTATCTCCACCACTAACCAGCTGAAGAACCGGAAAGGCGCCTGCGCATCATTCTGAAAAGGCAGTGCACTTAATGGAGTAGCGAATATGGTATCACTTGTTTTAACAGGGCCCTGCCACTGGTACAATTTTGTTCTGACTGACTGAATTTTCATTTTATCTATAATAAATTATGTGTTAATAATATTGACGGATTACCAGTCAAATTTTAATAAGCCAACTGCCTGGCGAGGCATACTAACCTTAATGGAAGCTTCTCCGTTTTTAGTTTGAATATACTGGGGCGAGCCGTACAGATCTAACTGACCAGCCTGTTCCAATTGTGCAATCTGTTCAGCTGACGGGTTCTGTGGTGAACCCATTTTCTTCCACACTTCATAAGAATTGCTATGTTCAGCGTCGATCCGGTATTGATGCATCAGGACTTTTGCAGGTAAGCCTTTCAGATTTACCGTTACCATTTCCGATTCGCCTTTAATATCGTCATCATGATAATTCCAGATCATTACCGTGGCCTGGTTGGCATCCTTGCAGGCGAACCCGTTTATATCTGTAGTAGCAAAACGGATACTGGAATCAACTGCAGTACGGAGATCATACCCGCGATTGGAATTAATCTCCACCCGGTTGCCTTTCATCATTCCAAACATGCGGAATACATTCAGCACAGGTTTATTCACTCCGTTTGTTGCCAGATCGCGAAAGCCAAAAAACCAGGGCTGATCTTCAAACTCGAATGACCAGGATACAGCCCCTTTGAAATTCACCTTGTACAGATCAGCGAGTGCATATTTGCGTGCAAAGGAAGCAGCAGTGTAGCTGGAATACATTGTACCATTCCGATAGGCGTTCTCAGGGTTGGTAGACATACCGCAGGCTGCGCAACCTTCCGGATCTGACTCTCCAATGATAACAGGAATATTTTTTAATTGCGGATAAGAAGCTACCAGTTTAAACCCGGCTTCTATATCCTTCAATTGCCTGCCCATATTCATACGCACATGACCATTTACTACTCGTGGTTGTCCTTTAGCGTGAAAAAGAAATGCATCTAATGGTGCGCCTTTCTTCTTCGTTACATAATTGGTATCTGAAGTAACATGCTTCACAAATGCATTCAGCCATCTTTGTGCACCTGCACCTGCTGTACCTGCTATATTATTACCACCAATCCTGGCAGTGGGCAGCGCTCTTTTAACAGCAGCAGCAGTATAGTCATAGAGCTTCATCCATTCTTCCATACTGGCTTTCCAGTAAGCGCCGTTCGGCTCATTCCATAATTCCCAATACCAGCTTTCTACTTCTTTTTGTCCGTAACGTTGAACAGAGTGTTTTACCCATTGATAAACCAGCTCACCCCATTTGTTATAATCTTTCGGAGGATAGGCCCAACCTGTAATGATATCGCTATAAGGATCCCCCGGTTTCCAGTGGTGCTGGTAAGGTTCAGGTTTGGTTGATAATGCCTGTGGCATGAACCCGATCTGTGCAAGTGGCTTCATGCCTCTTTGAATATAGGTATCAAAAATGCTATCGATAATGGTCCAGTTATAGATAGGATTACCATTGGCATCTTCTGTATAGGCATTGGTTGAACCCCATTTCAATGCAGCCTTTCCATCACCTGTAACCAGTAAACTATGTGCGCGAACATAAACGGGGACAGGACTAAGCGCTGCGATATCAGACAGTAATTTCTTACCATCCTTCATGTAGGTATAATTAGGTTCATCATATCCAAACCAGGCCCATGCAGGGTACATTGGTCCGATATTCTTTTTGAGGTCCACAGTAATCACAGGTGCCGGGCCTGTTTGGGCGTATGATGCCATTCTGCCAACCATAGCCAGTAAAAAGCACAAACTGACAGCGCGCATAAAACGCCGTAAACTAAAAACGGTCATATAATCCTTGTTTAAATTTTAAAGCATGTGTTGGTAACAGGTAGCAGGGGAAAAATTAATTTCCCCTGGTCTACTTCATCTGAATCTTTGTTGATTGGGTATATAAATATTCGCCAATGCCGGTGGTTTTTACACCCACTCGGGCAAAAATGAAATCATCGTTTGCAATAGCAGCAGGAATTGCCAGGGTTACCGTAACGGGGGTCCCCAATACAACTCCGGCTGCAGCGGCGCTGGTCTGATTTCTAACAAAGTCGAGAATAAGATAACGACCAATGAATAACCTGGCCGCTTCAAATGTGCGGGTATGTGTCCCATTCTTTTCAACGGTGAAGGTGGCTACAATATTGGTCCCGCTTTTTGAAATTGAAACATTCCTCATCACAAAATAAGGGTCTACCGGAATGTCAACTGAAGCTTCCTTCTTTAGTGACACATTTATTGTGTCAGTATTGTTGTTCCAGGGACCTGCATTAACCAGTCGAACGAGTTTATAATTGCCAGCATGAAGCAATGCTTTGAAAGTTCCGTCCTGCGCTATATTCAAAGGAATTTTAGTAAAGAAATCATAGCCGGGTTGCCAGATTTCAAATTGTACACCTTCTGAACGAACGCCAATGGGCTGGCCTTCAAAGGTGACTCTTCCGGAGAGTACTGAATCGGGCTCTTTAAGGTTATCTTTCTCACACGCTGTTAAAAGCGTGATAGAGAGAGCCAGTAGTATAAATAAATTACGTTTCATTGTATAAGTTGTTTAGTGGAATGGATTAGGAATGATAAGATTACCACTGTTATTAATAACATTAGTTGCAATTGACGCATAGTAGTTACCCTGCCTGAAGAACCTTGGTGCTAAAAAGCGAGGTGCAATAAATTTGTCAAATACAAATTTGCCATTGTTGGGATGTCCCGGGCGGATAATACGATAGGGATATAGCGCAAACACATTAGCAGTTGTTGGGGTGGAAGCGCCATTCCAGATTTTATCAGCAATACGCCAGCGGATAACATCCCACAGGCGCTGATCTTCAAAAGCCAGCTCTACCCTTCTTTCATTTTGTATACGATCTATGGTGAGGGCAGCAATACTGTTGGGAGGGAAACCAGCTCTTTCCCTGAGTTTATTGATATGAGTTAAAGCTTCAGGCAGTCCTAACTCAAATGCAGCCTCAGCAGCATTAAGGTACACTTCACCAAGGCGGAATATTACCCACCATACATCACTACCGGTGGTAGTGGTAGATGAACCAGGTGCAGCATCCATGTATTTGCGGATATAAAATCCTGTATTGGTTATATTCTGCTGGTTGCGGGAAGGACCATCAAGGCCTGTTACCGTTCCGTTTGGATTACTTTCTGCCCTGTCGTATTTATTAGTAGTTGCATTCCAGGTATAGGTGCCTGCCAGTATTTGCAGATTTTTACCGGCGAATGAAGAGCCAGGATACATTACAGTGCCATATAACCGTGCATCTTTTTTAGCAAAAATATCCTGCAGATTATCATAAAATATCCAGTTTGCCTGTCCTGCTGCCGTGTTACTACCCGTACCCACCCCCTTTAAAGCTCCATTGGCGTCATCAGTAAATTCAAAACTTTCAACCAGGTTTAAAGATGGTACCACATCAGATTGTGAAGTGCCTGTTTCTTCACGCAGGGAAGGGGCCGTCATTAAAAATGGCCAGGTGTGCCTTCTGCCCTGGGCTTTGTTGTAATCATTGACAAGGATAACTTCTTTGTTACCGGTCTTTTTTGTCAATGCTTCCCAGAAGTTCTCACCCAGATTTGCAACATTGGTTTTATAAAGTTCAAAAACGCCACTGTTAAGAATCTCATTGGAAGCAGCAAGGGATTTTTGATAATAATCTGTGGCTTTGGCAGCAGATATACCAACCTCTCCATTAGCAGTGGCAACTTTAGTAAATCCAGCGGCGTTATTGTATTTGGCGAGTGAACCGGCATACAACATAGCCCTGCTTTTCAAAGCAAGCACAGCCCACCTGGTTGCCCTTCTTACACTTCCTGTATTTCCAATTGCATCCTTGATGGCATCAGCCTCAGAGGCGATAAAATCATACACTTCTTCCTCTTTGTTACGTGCTTTCCGTAGAGGAGTAACATCACCTTTAAAATCATAAATTAACTGGGATGTAACAAGGGGAACACCGCCCATTCTTTTAACCAGTTCGAAATATACCATAATTCTTAAAAAACGGAATTCGGCATTAAACTGTTTTTTAAGGGTTGGAGTCATTGCCGCTGAACTGGCAGCAGCTATCTGATCGAGTGCCACGTGAATATCACGGATCAATACATAATCCCAGTAACGCCACCGGTCATAAGCATATTCAGGAAGGTTATTACGAATTTCCAGGTCCTGGTTTTGTAATCCCGACCACATGGCATCATCAAATATGGAATAGTTTTCTGTTGCTGATACGGTTGATGAGTATCTTGGAAGACGATTATACAAATTGGCCAGCACACTTGTCACCATTTTAGGGTCACCCCATATCTGCTCATCCGAAAGGATGGTGGTAGGCTGCGTATCTAACAGATCCTTTCTGCACGAGAAGGAAGTTGTCAGTACTATTAGTAGAATAAAGAGTTTGAATAAATTTTTCATATACTATCGTTAAAGAGTTACATTAATTCCAAATGTCCACAGCTTGGTGATCGGGTAAACCAATGAATTGTCTTTCCCGATCTCAGGATCAATTTCTATATCCTTCATGCCGTCAAACGTAAGGATGTTTGTTCCCGTTACATATACTTTAACTCCAGCAAGATGAACCTTTTCTATTATGTTTTTGGGCAGGCTGTACATAAGCTCAACGTTTCTTAACCGGAGATAAGTCACATTCTCTATCCAGAAATTGCTTTTACGGGTATAATTGATATGGTTGTTGATCCTGCGAATGGCAGGATATTTACCAGGGATCCATGCACTGTTGTTGTCATAAAGATCTGCACGGTGCCAGCGATCATTGAAAAGGAATTCAGGACCATTATGTGTTGCCTGGAAGGGTATAACTGATTCAAATATGCGATAGTAGGATTGCAGAGAAGCTCCCACCCAATCCATATTCAAGCTGAATCCTTTCCAACTTGCACCTATTGACAGTCCATAACTCAAATAGGGGTTATTGCCACCAAATGTAGACATGTCATTACCACCGTATCCTATTGGGCGCTCATCCAGTGAGGTGATAGTACCATCACCATTTACATCCTTGAATTTTAAATCACCAGGTAATAGTGTGGTGTTGCCCTGGCCATCATTATTAATAGGATAATTCTTAATTTCTTCTACTGACTGGAATTGCCCAATCACCTGGTATCCCCAGTTAATATCTGACCAACGGTGATCAACCTGATTGCGGTATTGATCCCATGAATTACCAAACCTGGGCTTGTAACGCTCAAGGGCTCTTCTACGTGCAAGTGTTGCATTTCCGCTAACGGAATAACTAACATCCCCTATTTTATTGGCATAAGAAATAGTTCCTTCTATACCCTGCGTACGATCAGAATTCAGGTTTTCATTTGGCAAAGTATATCCTACTTCAATAGGCACCACCACATCTGTTTTTGGTGCCGGAAGACCAGTTACATCTCTATAATAGGCGTCAAATTCGAAATTGAGTTTATTGTTAAAGAAGCCAAGCTGGATACCCACGTTTTTAATGGTACTTTCCACCCAGGTGATATTGGTAATGGGTAAGCCTCTGATTCCAGTACCATTTGTAACAGATCCATCGGCCATCACATAGCTTCCTGAAGGAAAATTACCACCCATCAGGTAATCAAAAGGACTCACACCGGTTACAGCACCTGTTCTACCCCAGGAAGCCCGCAGTTTTACATAGTTCATGATGCGTTTTATTCCGGAAGGATAAAAATTCTCTTCCGAGAGCACCCAGCCACCAGTAACACCGGGAAATAATCCCCATCTTTTGCCCTGGGCATATATATAGTTGCCATCATAGCGTCCCAACACTTCAAAAAGATATCTGCGTTTGAAATCGTAGTTGAATCTTCCAATCACAGAACCTCTTTTCGTTTCACTATAGGTATCATTTATTTCTGTTACATCCTGTGTACGAATAATTGGGAGATAATTGGTAGCAGGTAAACTGGCAATGGAAGCAAACTGATCTGTTGTTGTGGCATATTCATAGGCACCCGTTGCAGAAACAGTATGTGCTCCAAACGACTTATTATAATTAAGCTGAACAGCAGCAAAGCTTTCTTTTATCTCCTGCCTGCTTTTAAATCTC
>JADMIO011167753.1_pt1 | contig 48031 bp, 65 predicted proteins | sample 8958161 | NCBI WGS metagenome assembly JADMIO01 (sample SAMN16585339, study PRJNA669376) | soil metagenome | isolation source: Crop rotation soil | place: USA: Cullars Rotation, Alabama | collected 2011
GCCGCGACTTCAAGTCACGTGAATTCCAAGCTTCGGATCCCACTGTGCTGGAAAGCGCTTGCTCGCCAGAAGGCTTTATTGGAGATCATTTCCGGCGAGATCCGTTGCCGGACTTGCACGTAGATATGGGAGTTCGCGCCGAACGTGGCCCCGCCGTAATCCATCATCAACCAGCCGGCGATATTGGCGCAGGCGGCACCCCCGGTCAGTTCAAATTTCAACGCCCCGGCGCCCGAGGTTTTCACACTCGTGTCGATCGTCGGCGTCGAGCCGCACCCAGCCGAGATGCCCGTATTCGTCGCGTTGTAGTTGTAGAGTTCGCTCGACAGATCGAGCCCTTGACACTTCACCACGCCCGCCCCGTAACACCGATTGACAAAATCTTGATCCGCCGCACTCAGCGGCGCCGTTAATCGCAGGCTATAGCAATTCGCGTTCGTGGTATTACAGACCACGAAGATGTTCATCTTGGGCACATACTGGAATCGGCCATACGTGCCGTTCGAGTTCTGAGATCCTGGCCCGCCGGTATGCGTGACAGTCGAGCACACCCCGCTGGCCGGGTTGTAGACGACGACGCTATTGCCACCACTCCAGCCCACGATACGATCTTGGACTCGATCGTAAGCAAAGCCCCCTTGGGGATCGAACGTACAGCCCGAGAGCGTCGCTGCCGTGCGCGTCAATCCCGTGGCGGTCGGACTGGAAATATCGTAGTACCACAGCCCTCCTGTGCTTGGGTCGATGTAATAGTATCGCTTGCGAACGGTATCGATCACCGCCGATTTGTAGTTGTCGGTCGAGATCCCTTGTGACGTGCTCCGATTCGTCCAGGCATTGGCTCGGTAGCTATAGGACCGCAGATTGAAATCGTCCCGCATGTAGACGAGGCCGGAATTCGGGTCATACGCCGCAGCACGGGAATGATTCGCGCTCGGCCCATTGGTGTTTGATTTCGGCGTCCACGTGTCGGTCGCCGGCGCATAGGTCCAGGTGTCATTGCCCATGCCGCCGCAGTTCCACCGGGATCCGCCCCAGGCAAACATTTCATTCGCAAAGGAGATAAACGCGAGATTGCTATACGTGTGCCGTGCGACGGGTCGCCCATCCGGATAGGTATTATTGCCGGAGCAATCACCCGTGTTGATGGGGCTGGACGGGTTGTTATGACGCACCATCGTGAGTGTGTTGAGATCGAGGTAGTAGACCTCATTTCCGGCATAGCCCGCGTGGCCACCGCCCCAGATCAAGAGACGACTGTTCACCGGATCAAGCGCCCCACCGCTCCAATCGTCCATGACAGCCCGACAGCCTTCATTGCCCTGGATGTTCGGATAGGTCACTGCACTGGGACACACCGCGTTCAGCGTCGTGTTGGGAATGGAATACCATCCCAATGTCTCCGGAATAGCCGCATGGCTCACGCCGGGGAACAAGAGACAGAACATCAAGATCCACCGCGTCATGGCCGTCTTCTCCGAAAACCGAATGTTTCCGCCGCGGCCCCACCGACCGCCTCTTGAAAGCTGTGCGTCGACACCATCCAGGCCGTCGACGTGCCCACCGTGAAGTCGACCGTATAGGACGTGGCTGTGGTCGCAATCCGAAAGACCAGGTTGTACGCCGCGTGCGTCACCCCATCCTCTTCCTCGTTGATTTGCGTGTAGGATCCGCCCGGTGTGATGGACGTATTCGCCGCGCTCCCATGCGCAAAGACGCCGATAATCAGTTCGTTCGCCGTGGCCGTCGTAATCGCATCGCTGGCACTGGTCGCCGTGCCGCTACTATTGCCTCCGTCGACGGAATGCGGCGTGCTCGCGTGCTGGCCGGTAAATTCGCTGGCCCCGTACGAAAAGTAACTCCCTGCCGCTCCGGTTCCCGTGGCCGTAATGGTGCAGGCGCTTGAACTTGTCGCCACCGCATACGCGATCCAGTTCCACACGTCGTTCGGAGATCCGCCGCCGTGCTCATCGCCGTCGATCGTCCAGTTGCCGGTTGTGCAGGTAGAGGTAATCGTTAGTTGCGAGATCGCGGTACTACTGGGGGCATACCACACCCCGCCCGCAACGAGCAGATTCCCGCTCGTGACGTTGTTGGCATACGCGGCCGTACACGTCCCCGAGGTGTTATCACAGATCCCTTCGGCTCGGTGCGTGCCGGAGCCCACTTCGCTGATCGCGCCCCATGAGAGCGAGGGCAGGAGCAGGAGGAAAAGCAAGATCCATCGTCGCATCGTCGTCTCCTATTGCAAACGAATGACACCGCTCATACTACTAACCCCGCTCAAGATGCTGTGATTCAGCGCGTAGACCGTTGACCCCGGAGCCGCCAAGTTATCGGCCGCATTGTCCAGCACCAACATGCGACGCGCCGCCGGCGGCGTGAACACTTGCGAGCCCGTATTCGTGATCGTGCCTAGATCCGTGGTCGCGTTCGTGTCGGGATTCCACCACCAGGCATGGGACGAGGCCCCGCCTAAAAGCGACAGTTGCACGGTGACGGTCGCCGTGGTGGGATTCCACACCATCGTGGTTTGCCCGCCAGTCGTTTGCGCCGTGGCTTTGTAGTTCGTCCCGCTGCCTTTGCTCGACGTCACAATGGCGTTGCTATAGTCCGGCGTGAGCTTCCACCACGCCCGCGAACGCATCAGTTGAGCGCATCGCTGCATGTTGACGTTCCCGGCGCTCCCGAGTTCGCCTTCCCATCCGGTGCCGAAGTACCACAGCGGATCGTTCCCGAAGACATGGCCCAAGAGCGCCCCGCCCAAATAGGCGTTGTAGATTTGTCCTTGTAAGACGGTGGGCGTATCCGACCCGCTGCCTTCATAGTGCCCTTCGACATACATGAAGGGGAGAGTGCCCACTCGCTGATAATCGTTTTGAATTTCTGTCTGCGGGTTCGTGTACGAGTACGTCGTATTGAGATCGATCAAGGACGAGTAATCGTCCAGGGCGGAGCGTTCCGGCGCACTGTGCGCGGTATGGAGATGCCCGCCCGTATCCGCCGAGAGAATCCCCGTGCGGATTGCCGCAACTCGTGCCGCTGCGTTCGTGAAATCGTTGGCGTTCGCGTCCCCGCCATGGACCCATATGATATTGCCCTGGTTCTTGTAGCGATTGCCGAGGAAGGCGCCGTAGTTCTGCATGGCCGTATTCGTCTGCGCCTGCATGTTGGCGCACCAGCCTTCAGCGCCACAGTTGAACCCGAGATAGGCGGGAAAGAAGAGCACCACCATGTTCCGCGACTTCGCCGCGTTCAGAACCGCATCGACGTTGAGCCAATAGGCTTCGTTGGGCGAGGCCCAGTTATTCACCCCGCCCGCAAACGGCGCGTCCCCGTTCCAGTTGTTTGGCGAAAAGGACTGGAAGTGCGACTCAATCGCTTCGATCATAATCACGGTGAAGCCGCGAGTCTGTCGATCGTCCATGTAGGTCGTGAGATCCGCGGTATTGAGCGCCACCGCGGCATCCCATCCCGCGTCCCCGATCATCAAAAACGGCACGTTATCTTGATCAACCAAGTAGGCCCCGGTCGCATGTTTCTTGAGCGGCCAGTTCACGGCGCCCGCCGATCCGGCCCACATGAAAAGCAGAAGGAAGGCGAGAATCAGGGGCATTAGATCGCCTCTCTCATCACGAGTTCGACCCCGATTAAACGTGCCGTGGCGGCATGGGTGTCTGAGGCATGGGCCGGGTCACGGGTCACTTTCACGTGCATCAATTCGCCGGCCGCGCAGCCTGTCACCGTCAGCGAGGTAATGGCCGCATCGTTCGTTTGATTCGTGGTCCCCTTCGCTGCATCCGTCACCGTCGACGCGGTATTGAACGCCGGATCGTCGGTTTCGGCATCGGCCACGCAGATGGTCGCCACCTGCCACACCACGTTGTTGGTTGTCGTCGCGCTAAACCACTTGATATTGACGTCGATGTTCCCGGTCCAGGTTGTGGGCAGAACGTGCGTGAATTGAGCGGAGAGCGCATTGGCACCGTCCGCAAAATCCAGCACGCCTTTCTGTGTATTCGTGCCGGTGACACAGGCCGCGACCGCCGGGTTTGACGTCGGCAGATCCCAAATGCTGCCAGCCGTCGTGTTATTGCAGCCCGCGGCCGGGAACCAGTAGCGGCGTGGAATCGTGACGACGTTGCCCGTGCCTTCCGCGTCGAGCGTTTTGTTCGTCAGGGTGTCGGTTGTCGCCCGCGCTACGAGGGTATCGGTTGCGGTCGGGAGTGTGACCGTCCCCGTATTGCTGATCGAGGAAATAATCGGGCTCGTCAACGTCTTGTTCGTAAACGTGACCGTATCAGAGGCGTAGGCCGTCAATTCGCCCTGCACGTAGGCCGTCGTCGCCACCGACGTATCGTTATCGTTCGCGCTGGCTGTCGTCGCGGTTGCCGCGCCGATGTCCCCGCCGGCGAAGATCAGGGCGCCGGTTCCGGATTCATCCGTCAAAGCCGAGGCGAGATTCGCCGAAGACGGAGTTGCGAGAAACGTCAACACACCCGTTCCAGCCCCGGCGAGTTGCGCCACGGGAAAGCCGGTCGTGTTCGTCAACGTACCGCTCGACGGAGTGCCAAGCACTGGCGTGACCAGCGTCGGAGACGTGGCAAAGACCAAGGCGCCCGATCCGGTTTCATTTGTGACAATCGCGGCAATTTCCGCCGACGTATCGATGTCGCCAGAGGAGAGCGCCCCACCGACGGATGTTCCGTCCCCGAGTTTCACCCAGGCCGAGCCGTTGTAGTAGCACAGCGTCACCGAGGAGCCGGCTGCGCTATCGCACGCGCCCACCGCGCTATCGTCCGTCACCACGACCACATCGCCCGTGGACGGAGACCCTGGAAGGGCCGTCACACGCGGCACGTTCATCTTCGTCGTGATGGTTGGAGAATCAATCGTGCTCGCGTTGATGGTCGCCGTCCCGATTGTCGGAGACGTACCGAACACCAGCGCCCCGGATCCGGTTTCGTTCGTCACGGCTGAGATCAGGTTCGCACTCGATGGAGTTGCCAGGAATGTCGCCACCCCCGAGCCAAGGCCCGAGACACCGGTGCTGATCGGGAGCCCGGTCGCATTCGTGAGCGTGCCGCTTGCCGGAGTCCCGAGGGCTGGTGTCGTCAAGGTCGGACTGGTCAAGGTCTTGTTCGTGAGGGTTTGTGTCGCCGCAATCGTGACATAGGTTTGATCAGACCCGCCGTTTTCATGGCTGTGCAAGATAGAATCGATCGACGAGATATAGACGTTATGCTCGCCCGTATTGGCACCCGCTCCGGGCGTCGTCCCTTCAAGCATCGTGAGCGTCCCGACGCCGGATGTACCCGAGGTAATCCCGCCCGTGCAAACCATCACGCCGCTCGTCGCCGTACATCCGGAATCAGCAAACCCGCCCGCGCCGTCAGAGGATTGCAACGCCCCGCTCGCACCCGCCGAACTTCCCCCACCAACCCCGCCCCCATCGCCCTGTAGCGCCCAGGTGTTGGTCGATTCGCACAGGTAGAGCCGTTGCCCGCTCGTGGCGTCGGTATCCATGTAGATGTCACCGACCGCGCAGGTTCCAGGGCGCGAGGTCGAATTCGGGATATTGAGGCTGGTCGTGACCGTGGCGCCGGTCAAGGTTGGCGCCGTGCCAAAGACCAGGGCCCCTGATCCGGTTTCCCCCGTCACCGCCGTTGCCAGGTTCGCAGAAGAGGGTGTCGCCAAAAACGTCGAGACACCCGTCCCGAGGCCACTCACGCCCGCGGTAATCGAAGGCTGTGCACAAGTTAAATCGCCGTTGGCCGCGATCGTCGTCGCAAAGTTATTCGCCGCGCAGTCTGACGGATTCGCCGCGAGCGCCGTCGCCGTTGAAGCGTTGCCGGTCACGTTCCCGGTGAGATTCCCCGAGAAGGTGCCGGTTGTCGTCCCCGGCAAGGTTGGATTTGTCGGAATCGAAAAGGTCGGCGCAGCGGAACAATCGCCGTTCGTGACAGTAATCTGATTCGCCGTCCCGGTGAGGGTTCGCGAGGCGAGGGTTCCGGTTGTCGTCGTCACGCCCACGCATCCGGTTGCTAGAGACCCGAGCGCTTGCTCGGCGCTTAACGTCCCGTTCGCCGTCTTGGTGATGTAGGTCGCATCGGTCGGCGCGCCGGTTCCGGCCCCAGGACAGGCCCCAGAGACCCACGCACCGGACGAGTTGAGGACACAATCGCCCTCGTTCCCCGGAGCCGGAAGCCCACCGCCGCCGCCGGTAAATTGTGCCAAGGCTGGCGCGTAACAGAGCAACACGCCAAGCACCATCAACCTTGCCAGTGTACGCATGGGCAATCCTCCTACCGCTGGAAGTATTCGTAGGTCACACGGACCCGGACGTTATTTGTGGCGCCTGTATCCACTTGGGCAATCAGGGCGTTCCCGGGCGTGATGTTCCATTGGCAATTCGTGCCTGAGCAGGCAAACGTGTAGCCGCCGCCCATCGCCGAGGCCGTCGCCGGTGAGAGTTGAAACGGCCCGATCTTGCTCGTCGCCCCAGCACAGGCCCCATCACAGAATTGCAGCGAGACTTTCGCCGCGGTTCCAAGGTTCTGCGCGTCAATGTGCGTGACGCGAACGGTTTGATTCGTGACGGCTGCAATCACGGTGAAGTCGGCCGCATCGGTGTTGACCGTCACCGTTTTTGTGATGGTCGAGGTCACACCCGCGAGCGCGTAGGAGGCCAACAACAGCCCCGCCAACACCACTCCGAGAAATGTGCGCGTTGTCATCGTTCGCCTCCCTGTTCGCTCGGTTCAGATCACGCTTTCCGGCTCGTCCCCGCTGGCTTCCGTCTCGTCCTCCGTCTCTTCCACTTCGACGGCAGGCGCAGGCTTCGAGACCAGCTTGACCATCCATTTGTTGGAAAATTCCTTCTCGCTCTTGATCGTGAACACGGCCCCCGGTCGACGCCGGAGATTGTCGTAAAAGCCCAAGGCCACCGCCTTGACGCGGATCGCGCCGCTCGCCTTGACGGGTGTCGCGGGTTCGGGCTTGGCTGCTTTCTTGGGCTTCGCTTTGGATTCCGCCATGATGGTCAATGCTCCTTATGTAAGAGAGGGCGCCGAGGCCTATCCCCGGCGCCGAGTCTATGGCCCGCTTACGAGATCGTGATCCCGTCGGCGTAGTGCACGTTCTCCGAGACCGCGATCATCGAGAGCGGCATCAAGTACGCGCTCACCGTGATCGTCGGCGTGGTGCCGGTCACGTCGTACCGAATGCCGAGGTACCGCTCGCTATCGCCCAGGCTTGAGGGCGGAATCGGAATCACGAACCGATACCCCGCGACGAGGAGATCGGCGTCTTGTGCCGGGGCGGTCGGCGTGCCCGACTCAAACACCCGGCGCCCGATCAATTGCCGCCCGGCGTTCTGTGCCGCCGCCGAGGCGTACTCCACCTCGAAGGTGTAGTCCTCGTCCCCGGTCGTCTGATCGGCGTCGACTTCGACGCAGAACACAACGCCCATGGGCTCACCGTTCCCCAAAGCGCGATCCACGCCCAAGTCAATGACGTTCGTCCCGACCGCGTCCGCGGTGATCGCTTGAGAATCTGAAAACATCATCTGTGCATCGACAATCATGATTTCTTCCTTTCGTTCGGACTGATGTTCGTTTCGCGCTGATCGCCGCCCGTTAGGACGACGAGCCTTTGATCACCGCAAAGTTGATGATGATCGCGCCGGTTTCCGCCGTGCCCGCCGCGACGTTGCCGTTATGCACCCGGATCGTGAACGACCCGGCGGCCACGCCCGCCACGCTGACCAGCGTCCCGCCCCCGTTGGAGCCGGACCGTTGCGACACCACGACCACGTCGCCGATCTCCACTTTCGAGTTCGTCACCACGAAGTCCGCCGTCGCCTCGGCGGCGAGTGAGGCGTTGTTCGTCGTAATGGCTCCCGAGAGTGAATTGATCGTGACGCCGGTCGTGCGGTTGGTTTGCTGCGTGACGGTGGACCCGTCCCCCGCGGCATACCCGATGCCTGCTTTCGAGGAGACACGGCCATCGAACCGTGCCCCGCTCTTTTTGTTGACGACTCGTTCTCCCATGATTGCGTTCCCCTTTCCGTTCCTGAATGACGTTGACGATTCCGTTACCGCTTAGGAAACGGTCGCCTCGTTTTCCACCAACGCATCCACTTTGCGAACGGGAATGCCCCGGAAGGTCGGCGTCATGGCACCATCAACGTTTTCGTAGCGGAGCCCGCCGCCCGCGATCACGTCGTCGCGCCGCTGGATGTCCAGCATTTGGAAGCACGTCCGGTTCATGTAGAAGACGGGCTTCCCCATCTTGAGGTTCGGGATTCGGTGAATGGCCTTGATCATGAGCTCGGTCAAATCGGCCGCCGAGCTCTTGGCGACCAGGTTGCTGATGTCGATGTTGCAAATGCGGACGGCATAGCGCCAATCGCGGAGCGCGATCCCGCACTTCCACTCCCACCGGTCCATGTAGGCCCGGAATCGGTTGTTATCGGCATCGAAGGCGTCTTGGAGGCCGAGGTCCTCATGCTGCAATCCGGCGACCGAGCCCTTCGGGAAAATCCCGTGCACGGTCAACGGTCCCCACACGATCAGCCAAATGCTCGAATTGTCTGAACCAGCACCACTGCCGCTCACGATGTTCTGCGCGTTGGCCGGTCCGGAGAGATCGGAATAGCGCGGAGCCAATCCGGTAAACTCTTCCGGTGCCGTCCCGCTGTTCCCGTAGAACAGAGTGGACGCCATTTCCTGGTTCATGCCTTCGAGGTGGGCATTGGCTTCGGACATGCGGAACTCGCCGGTATTGCCGTTGAGTTCAGCCAAGGCCTTATCGACCTGGCCCCGCGCTTCCAGCATCCCGCACGCTTCATCAATCTGTGCGGTGGTGGATTTCCCGGCCGCGACGCCCTTGTTGAGCAGGCGCCACGTCGGCGTCGGGAGTCCGGTCCGGACGGTTGTCCGGTGTCCCGTCGGCAGGTTGCCCTGCACAAAGGGCATGTCGGTGAGGATTTCGTTTTGCTGTGACAAGAGCTCGCCGATTGCGGCGATCTTGCCGTCCGGATCGAGCCGCTTTGCCCAATCGGCGAGGGATACGAGGGAAGCATTGAGAGTAGACATAGCCAAGACTCCTTTGCGTAGAATCCCAAGGAGGCCATGGCTACGAGGCGCGAGAGCGCGAGGTGAGCCGCGAGCTTGAGGTGTAGGTAATTAAGTCGCCTGTTGTTTCATCTCCGTGAGCCAATCCTCCCAGGCGGAGATCAGTCCCTTCGCCAGGCGGATCAGCTTTTCATGCAACGTGATGGTCGTTCGGCTCATGCCGTCCTCGGCAAATCGGGATACATGCGCTCGGCGAGACTCTTCTCGCCGCCGCTGCCGTTGTTCCCTGGACGGATGCCGCCGTCGCTTTCCATCGCGGCCCCAATCTTGTTGATGAAGCGCACAAGCGCCGGATAGTTCCCGAACCCCGTGGATTTCAGCACCTCGACGAAGGCTGGATCGCCGAAGCGATCAATCACCGTCTTGGAGCGCATGAGGGTCCGTTCATAGTTGGCGCCGCCGAGTTCCGGATCGGCTTTGACTTCGCTCTCCCACCCTGTGATCTTGGCTTCGTAGTCCGTCTTCACTTTCTGGACGTGAGCCGCGACTTCGGCATCCGCGAGCGCCAGCACCTTTTGGGCCGTTGCGGGTTCGAGCTTCGACTCCTTCGCAAAGGAGGTGACTCGTTCCACGGCAGAGGCTTCCAGCGCGGTTTCAGCCGGGAGGGTGAGGGTATAGACCGGCTCAGGAGTCGGTGTCGGACTCGGAGCCGGCTCGTTCCCGGCCGGAGCCGGGGACGGTGTCGGACTCTGGCTCGGTGACGGCGACGGGGTCGGCGTCGGAGCGGGAGTCGGTGTGGGCGTTGGTGCGGCCGGCGCGGGTGCTGGCGTCGGCGTGACCGGATCAGGCATCTTCAGTCTCCTCGGTTACAGGTTGACGTTGCTGGGCTTCAGCTTCTTTCTGTTCGCGACGTTCCTCATTGCGGGCTTCGGTCGCCATGGTCAGATACACCGCCGGATCGAGTTCGTGAATGTCCGCCAAGAGTGCGAGTCCCAGGCTCCGACGGCCCTCATTGAAGCTGGTCGCGTCCGCCTGCCCAAATACGAACGATTGACGAAACACGCCCGCGTCGGAGAGGTACCGCCAGATGAACCGACGCCCTTGTCGCGTGTCCATGACGGACCGGAGATCGTTGAGCTCGCTCTCGCGTTTCCGCCGTTCCTTCTGCTTGGCCTTGCGAACATCGCGTTGACTCCCGGCGTTGAACATTTACGCGCCCGCCAACACTCGCGTGAGGGCATTGTCCGTACTCATATCCGTTTCCGATAGCTGTTGAGCCGCCGCCGCCAATGCGGGCGCCGCTTCGCGCATCGCCGCCGCCTGTTGCTGTTGCGCCCGTTGCTGGCGAATCTGTTGCGCCTCTTCCAACGGCCGCACGATATGCGAGGAGACGCCCATCATGTCGCCGTACTCTTCGATCACTTCGTCGGCGTTCACACGATCCAACACTTCGGGGAAGGCCGCCGCCATGTTCCCGGCGAACGCGACAAACCGCTCGGTACCCGCCACGCCGACGAGCTTCTGCGCCTTCGCCATGATGGATTCATATTCGATCTTGAGATCCTGTTCCATTAACTCCCTCGGCGGCGTGGGCACCATCCCGTACTTGAGCATGATCGCGAACTGAATATCGGTGAGCGGATCGAGGAGCGCATCATTGGTGGATTCGAGCACCGGCCCCAAGGCCAAGAGCTTCTCTTCATGCCGTTCGGCAATCTCGGCTTCGTTCCGCGGTTGAATGCCTTCCATTTGCGCGAGCATCAAAAACAGATCCTCGTAAAACATGCGCGAGATCCGGCGCTCAATCCGCTCGGTCCGCATCTCAACCTTGTCGATCGCCATCGAGACTTCGTGAATCGGCTTGAGCCCGCCCTTGCCGTTCACTTCGTCGACGTAGGTGATGTCGCCAGGGAGCAGCGAGGCCTTTTGATTGCGGAGCGCCGGCGGACCCTGAAGCGCCGGGTTCAATTGCTTCTCAATCGCCCGGCTCACCCGCTTCTCGGTCAACTGCAATTCCTTCGTCGAGCCGAGCGCGTCCATGCCTGGACACGTCGTGCCGTACGTATCCTCGCCGGTCTTCTCCCACGGCGGCGCCAGGATGGGGAAATAGTCGTGTCCGGATTCCTTCAGGAAGAGATCATAGGACGGATCGGTCCCCGCGGTTGTCCCCGTCGCGCCCATCTCGTAATAGCAGGACGCATAGGGCTTGCTGTACTTCGCTTCGAGCCGACCGGGATTCCATTCCAGATTCGGCGTGATGATATGCACGACGTTGATCGCGGTCTCATATTGCCCGTTGTCCCAGAGATTCCGCACCGACGTGCTGAAGTTCTTCCACTTGTTCGCTTCACTCGCAGAGGGATCGCCGAACTTCATGATCAACTGGCGCACGGTGAGTTGATACTTGTAGATGAAGGTGTCGACCATGCCGCGATCGTTCGTCGCGAGCCAGTAGGAGCCGATCGGGTAGGAGTAACAGCGCATCAAGTCTTTCGTGTCCTCAAACACGCCGATTGCGCCAATGGCGAAGATCCCCATGTCGCCGTACAGGGTCGGGAACACGTTGTAGATGTTCGAGCGCAACGTCATCGCCGACATACGCTTGTTTACGGTATAGAGCCAGTTCTTCGCGGGCCCGAACTCGGCGAGATCCGGGTCTTGCGTCGTGAGCCGACGCCACGGCCGCGCCGGTGAGGTGATCCCGGCGAACATGCCGGAGCGCAACGTCCGGGCGGCGAGCATCCCATGCTCGTTGATGATCTTGCCGTGCCGTTTATCGCCTTTGTTGCGGTCGTCGCCAAAGAAGCGCGTGCGTCGAGGCGCAAACTGTTCGCCGAGCTCGCGCCAGTGCGAGTCGAAGGACGAGCGTTCGTTCTGGCATTGCGCTTCCAGTTTGGCGTAGCGTTGGCGTTTGGTCTCGGCCATCGGTTAGAGTCCGAGGAGTTGTTTCGGCGCCCCAGGGGCTTCGGTCGTCAATCCGCCCGGTCCGGTCAGGATCGTCGAGCTCCGGCCCAGGCGCTTGTACATATCGCGCCGACGTTCGGATTCGGTTTGCGCGTTGCGTTCGGTTTGTACGTCGGAGATTCGAGGCGGAGGGGCAAGGGGACGGGCGTCGGGCTTTTTCTTCCAGGGCGTCACGCCCGCAGCATCACTGACCGCCGCCGCCGAGCCGCCCAAAGTCACCGCCATTGCGACCAATCCCATGGTGCAACCTCCGTGCGAGTGAGCGAATAGATGCTCGTGCTATAGCACAGGCGTGAACCGAGGGAGGTTACGGGGGTAACGCGGGTAACAGAATTTTAGTTGAGGAGTTTTTCGATCTCTTCGCGGGGAATCTTGTACGGCGGGATTTTGAGGAGCGGCAGGAGTACGCCGCGCTCAATCCAGGCATAGACGGTTTTCGACGACACCTGGCAGATCGTCGCGACTTCGGACGGCCAATACCACGGACGGCCCAGATCCAAGAGCGTTGAGCGTTTCGTCATTCAGAGTCCTTTCGTTTTGCGGAGATGCTCGACGTACATCATGCGTGCCGATTCCAGCATCCCGAAGTATTCAATGCTGGAGCACTGGTTCCAGTTGACGTTGATCGTCTGATCGTTCAGCATGTTGATGATGATCTGCTTGACGACGGTCGGCTCAACGGGGTCGGTCATCACGGCTCTCCCCTGTATTCGCGCTTGACGGGGTCGTTGTGTCCAATCAGTTCACCATCCATCGTGAAGTACGACACCACGCGGACGACCGGATCGTCCTCGTCGCCACTTCCTTCGTTTGTCTCGACGCGGATCACCTCGACAATCTTGACGCCGCGATTGGCTGCAAAGTAGGTTTTGCTCATCGGTCCAACCTCTTTCCGTAGACGAGATCAATCAACTCGTAGCCCTCCATCTCAAACAATCGCCCGACATCGTCCCGGTCTTTGAGTTCAGCAATGGCCTTCTTAATTTTGTCTCCGGCCTTGGAGTGCTGATATTCCACCTGCACCCCTTCGGCCCGTAATCGTTCACGCCCGAACTCAAGCAGCCGCTTCCCGATCAGCGCCCCGCGCCTGGTCTTATCGACAAACAGAATGTCTTGCAGCGCTTGAATGCTCGACGAATAGCGGAGGTTCGGCCCGACCTTGAAGACACAGTAGCCAACGAGCGTGCCGTTATAGCGTGCCGTGAATGCCCGCACCTGGCCCATCTCCTCGGCCAGCCGATACGCATCCTCGTTGATGTCGAGCGGGATGTCTTGGTAATGGGCTATTTCTTTGTAATGCGCCTCGAACAATGGCCGCGCTTCGTCGAGGAGTTCGTGCGTTCGTTCTCTTTGAAAAGTCAATCCGCGTTTCGCCCGATACTCCGGCGCGACGAGGTCAATGATCAGGTGAATACGGTCAAGGTCGGCGTTCACGACGCTATGCTCAACCTTGTGATTGAACCACCACAGTGTACCGGGCTCCATCACGCGCATTTGTCCACCGCAGGAGAATTGCGAATATCCACTCAGGCACACATGGAAGCGATCGTACTTATCGGCATACGGGCCTTCGTCAACGTGCTCGGTGATCCGACCGCCCGGCTTCATGCGCGTGAGCAGGACACGGCCAATGTCGGGCTTCTCGGTGAGCTCCCGCATATCGCCGAGGATTGCCGATAGCGCCGCGTTCATTAAGTCCCAGATTTCCGGCGCGAGCTTGTTGATCGTCTCCTCATGGTCCCGACTCTCCAAGCAGAAGAACCCGCCCGCGAGCGATTCGTCGGTCGCCCATCGCAGGTAGATCGACTCCGTCTCTTTGTGCGCGGAGCCGGGATACGCTTGACGCGCTGTGATCAGGCCCCACAGGTCGGGATGTTCGGCGAGCTTGTCGAGCAACGGTTGCACGGGCAAGCCCTTGGCAATCAGCTTAAAGCGTTCGGACATTAGCGCCTCCCTTGTTCGCGATCCACGCACCGTTGATGTGCGTACAAATCGGTCCACCCGCGTAGCGCAATAGGTGATCGGACGTCTGCGCCTGGCTGTAACAAGACAGATGAAATCTCAAGACTCATCGGATTGCCGCAGAAGCGGCAGACTGGCCGTAAACGCAACGCCGTGGCCTCCCGGATAAAGCCAACGAGTTCTCGTATCTCATTCGCTGTAGGATTGAACATGTCACTCCTCCATCACCGCCCGCCCCGTATGGGCGTGGTAGCTATCCTCGTCGGGCTCCGTCTTCGCGTGCGCCGTGCGATTGTCGAGCCAGGGAAATCCGGTCTTCGCCGCAATGTCTTGCGCAAACGTGAGCACGAACGCATCCCACAGATCCGGCGAATCCCCGCCGAGCTTGATGCTCACCTGATCCTTTTCTTCCATGACGAACTTCCCGCCGGTAAACCAGTATTCGGAGGCCGTCGCCTCGCGCTGGATCTCCGGCATCAGAGGCAAGGCCCCGCCTCCCTTCACCCACTCCGCCGCCTTCATGTGCATTTCACACCGCCTGTTTTTGTAGCGCCGGTCAATCGCCGCGCCTCCAAACGTCACGCCGTAGGCGGGATACCCCGCCGCCTGCACGCCGTCGACAATGCCCGAGCCCCACCCGCCGGTGTCGTCGATGAAGATCGCAGCGACGTGCTTCCACTTCTCACAGGCTTGACAGATCCGAGCGACGACGGTCCCCGTCCAATTCTTTTGCGTGCGGTTCGGGCGCAGAACGACCGGCGTGAACGCTTGCAGCCCTTGCCGGGGAAAGATCACCGTGCGAGCCCCCCCAAACCGGCCCGGATCGACGCCGAGCACCTTCGCCTGATGATTGAACACGGTCTCATGCAATTTGCGCCGCATCGCCGCTTGTACTTCGTCGGGCGAGAGCATCGTGTTGAACGAGCCGCTCGGAAACTCGCCAAGCACGTTGACCTTGACCCAATCGTGATCGCGCCCGTAGGTCTGAATCTGTTCGCGTGCCCATTGAATTGAGACGCGAGGGCTCCGCCGCGGACTGTCTGGATCGCCCGTGATTGCGATCATGTGCCAGAGGTGCCGGTCCGTCGTCTCCGCTTTGTACAGTGGGCCGGTCAGGTCCGTCGGGTTGCCCGCCTGTAAGATCCGGTGCTCGCCGCCTTCGGTGGCAAGCGTGCCCTCGGCGGCGTCTTCGACCGATTGGAACATGCCGCCCGACTCGTCGAGAATCACGAGCGTGTTGTCCGCGTGACACCCGGCCAACGTCTTCGCTTGTTCGTCTTTGTTGGCGGTACGAGCCCACGAGCGCGGCGACATCCACCAAGTTTCGGGATGATCCTTCGCGTAGAACGCGCCTTTGGTCCAGACAAACATGCTCTTGAGATACGCGGATTGCTGATACCACTTGGCGAGCTCGGTCCAGAAATTGTCCATGAGGTTATCCCAGGAGATCGAGCAGGCGATCATCTTGGGATGCTTGCGCGTGGCGATGAAGTTCAAGGCACAGAACGCGAGGCCCGCCGTTTTGCCGGGACCTTTGCAGGCCTTGAGGCCAATGCGCCGCTTTGTGGGATCGGCAAAGGCTTCGAGGAGTTCGATCTGTGCGGGGTCCGGCTCGGCCTTCAATTCGGTGCGCACGAAATAGACGGGATCTTCTTTCCACCGGCGCATGAGCTTCGCGGCCCGTTCGAGGAGTGGCGTCATGCCTTCACTTTCTCCATCGCGTCAATCAACTGTTCGAGGGTGAAGGTCCCGTCGCCTTCGGGAGGCTGCTTGTCCCGTGCCCCGTGCAGTTCAATCAATCGATCCGCCGCGTCCATGCGCGTCTTGTGATCGGGCAACACCTCTTGCGTCTCGGGATCTTTCGCAATCGTCGCAATGCCTTCGGTCATACTCTTCACAATCATCGGCGCATCGAGCGCTTTCACGTAGGGCGTAACAATATCGTCAAAGGTCTTTTGGTTTTTCTCCATCACCCGTTGAATCGCTTCGGTAAAGATCGACTGAATGTAGGGCTTCTTCACGACCTTATAGCCCTCAGAGTTGGCGTAGAATTTCGAGTAGCCCGCTTCGACCATGGCTTGCGTGGCCGACATGCCTTTGGCAAGGTTCTCCGCCGCTCGCCTTTGGCGTTCGTGATTGCTCACTTTCCCTAGGTTCCCCCTAGCCGTGCGCTTTGCCTTCGCCGGTTTCGTGACGCGCTTCTTCATCGGCTACCGTACCACCTTCGAGAACGTTTGAATGTACTGAATCGCCACGTCGTCAATGTCCCGCTCTTTCAGAATTCCTTCCTCGTGTGTTCCCTCATTCGTCCGATAGGCTAACTGGCGTAGCTCCTTGAGATACCAAACAACCTGTTCAAACATCATTCGCTGTTCTCGGTTCATTCCCCACACTCCTGCTTGACCTGGCGCCAGAGCTTCAGGGCCTCGTAGTGCCTCTCCGATCGCGCTTGCCGTTCCCTCGCTCGCGCTAAGTCCCATTCAGCTTTTGCGACTTCATTAGGAGCCGAGCACGCTACAAGCGTACACTGCCCGCCTCGACAGTGATTACACCCGTCGTAAAAATCCGTGTCTACTGCGGGATTCACGAACTCTTCCATCGCCCGCATCGCCTCACGGAGGCGGGATTCGCAGGAGGGTTTGTGCCACTCTTGCCCGTCATAACAAAGAATCCCAGTTGGTGGATTCTCACAGCTTTTCACCCGGAGTCCATCATCGCATTCAACCCACCCGAATCCCGTTTTTGGGTCAACCGCTGCCCGGCACGAATCTCCCGCCTCCCCCGTCCCCACCCACACCAGCCCGAGTAGCAGCGCACTGAGTAGTCGTGGCATATGTCCTCCTATTTCCGGCGTGCGTGTGCTCATGCCCCCGCCTCTTTTTCTAGAGTGAGTAGTAGTTTCGTGATCTCAAGCCCTATGTGGTATAGCTCTGCGTCGTCATATCTAGCCGACGCCTTGGCGAAGATATTAGCCGATTCTTCCAGCGCCTCCACCAGCGCGGGGCCGTGGGTATAGAGCAGCGCAAACTTCTTCGCAGTCGCAGGCTGATAGATGTCTCCCAGTACCGCGCCATCACGACCGTGTTGACATAAGGCGTACTGAGCCCCCTCCTCTTCCTCGTTATATTCAACGTGCAACGGCCCTGGTTCCGCCTGCTCAAACAACTTCTTCAAATGTGGCGTCATGGCTGCGGCTCCTCGGGTTCGGGAATAGGCCCGGCCCATTGGCCGCGTTGTACATAGAGTCGCCCTCTCCCACGGAGCATGAGCATGGCCGGGTTTCGTTTGTCCTTGTAAACCTCAACGATAACGTCTTCAGGAATTGAAGGACGCCGCCACCAATACCACCCCGTTCGGGTCGGCTTCTCGGTTGTCCAGATCATGGCTCCCCCTCCAGTGCGGCAATCCTGGCGTGCGCCTGAGCCAGCTCCTCGCGCAGGGCGGCGTCGTGGGCATCTATAGCGTCTTTCAACGCTCGTATCATCCGACCTAGCGGTGAATCAGCGTGGGCGTATTGCACTAGCTTTATGTATGCTATTTCAACCTTATCTTGCGTCGTCATTATTCACCCCCCGTCGCCCGCGTGGCCTTATTCATTACCCGTTGCGGTTAGGCCAACGCCAAAGTGTTTTCGGTTCTCTGTGTCCGCCTTCATCATGGCCTTAGCTTTAAGCCATTGGATAAACTCACTACACGGCATCCATTTATGCGACACGCACAGACCAGTAAAGGTCCGCCTAAACTCGTCCTCTACTTCCTGCAATAACTCAGCCTTCACCTGCGCCAGCTCCTCGCGCAAGGCGGCATCATAGATAGGTTTCAGTGCCGCGACTCGCCGATACTTCTCCTCTGTATTATGCCCGTCCCATGGCTTCGTGTATGGTGGCAACCCTTCAAACAATGCGGCATGAGAGTCATGGTAATGCCAGGACACTTGGCCTGTTGGCAGGTCGATGTAGACGCACCCGTGCCAATCGTCAGACCATCCTTCAATCGCTGTCCGAGCAATGCCCGATGGAAAGCACTTGGCTAGTGCCGCCACAACTTTGTTTCGTTCTAGGTATGCATCAGCAGACATATCGCCCTCACTCGTTTGGCTCAAGATACTGGTAAATGGGACTGTCCGGCCCTACACATCTCGCCGGATATTTCACGGCACCAAACATGCTGCGCTGCGTCTGTTCCAACCGTTCACCTTTCTGACACCCAAACCAGTTAGCCTTACTGAAATCGACACAGCCCGCGCTGAATAGGGCCAACATCAACACGCACAGTCCTTTCCTCATGGTGCCCTCCGCTCGCCGCGCTTCTTCAGTAAATACTCGCACCAGTCGCGAATCTCACGTATCTCTTTAAGACTTTTGCCTGATATGTTCGCAGCCAGCCCTCCCATTGACTCTGCAATCCTCATTTGTATCCACTGATTCAGTTTCATCCCGCCCTCCCGGCCGTCAAGGCTGCGGTTTTAGCTTTGATGCTGCACGGTTTGCCGCGTCCTGAATCCATTCTACGGGTGTAGACCCCGCAAAATGGTCAGGCTCATAATTGTCACATTGGTTATTCCAATCCTCGGTGTGATGATATGCTTTGCCAGCACATGCGACCGCGCTTAGAATCGCGTCAATTTCCTGAACACCTGTAGATGCAAAACCGTAATAATACCCATCCATTCTCATAACCCCGCCCTCCTCAACGCCTCCGTAAAGTCGTCCCAGGTCCAGTTATTTCCAGCCCATCCAGCCTAAAATACGTTCCATGAACGTGGGCACTTTTATAGTTGCCATCAGAATGCCGTCCACTGTCGCCCTAGAGAATATGGCTTGTGCATCCTCAAATGTCTCAGCCTGAATTTCAAAGCCGTACTTGGCGCCCTTGTACCAGTAGCTACAGACAAATGTTTTCATGGGCCAGCACTTTCTTTTCATATTCACCAGGAGCAAGACTCGTAACATGCCATCGCGTACATTGTGTGCAGCGATAGACATGAAGAGGTTTTTCAGCGCAATACAAGGTTATGGCCTTCATCGCGATCGCCTTTGTCGCATAGGTCAATTTACGGCAAAATCGCATATGCCTGTTCCACGACACGGGCGTGCAGGTCGGCCAGGGTCATTAGCGCCCCCAGTTCTTGACGGACCAGGCATCTTGCAGCCGAGCCAATCGACGAAGAATTCTTCTCACGTCGTCGCCTTCAACTTCAGGCGTATAAACAGCGGCTAGCAAAAGAGTGGCCTGAATCTGCTGGTATGCCGCTCGTACCTGCTTCCGCTTCAGCGCCTTAAATTCTCGCTGTGTGCGGCACTTCACATTTTTCAGCACGTTCGTCGGTACTTTTGTCGTGTTATGTCTCATCATCCGCTCCTCCCCACCCCCGCGCCGTCATGGCTGCGGCTCGGCTTTAATCTGCGATGCAATCCATTCACGCATACGGGTCCATCGCTCTGCGGGCGTTTCTGTTTTCCAATAGCAAAAGTCCAGATCATTCTCGGCCTCGATTTCAGCAACCATCGCGGGAGCCAAGGAAAACCGCTCGCCTATGCCATCCCGATCTTCTAAACAAAGATCATCCATCTTGGTTCCGCGTGCGTGCCCAAGGACGCCCAACGTACAGAACTGCCCGTTCTCCTCTAAGTGGCCAGAGATCAATTCCTTAACCGGCATAGCATCGAATGCGGCGAGAATTTCCTTGAGCGCGGCTTGCCCACGTCTGCCCTTTATCGCTGACGTGACAGCGCCTCGCCATCGAATTAAATCCCAACCGTCGCAATCATCAGAATAGCCTGATCTACTCATTTCTCACCCCTCCTCAACGCCTCCGTAAAGTCGTCCCAGGTCCAGCCGTCGATGTCGTTACGATGAGAAACGCACTTATCATGTTTCGATAGTTCTGCCCTTAACTGATGCTTCTCTTGGGAAGAAATCCATCCACATCTTTCAGCATGCATCAATAGGCCAAGTTCGCAGCACGCCTTCACATTCCCAGCGGTATCAAGGATGAAATAGTCTGTTTTGCACTGCCGCAACCCCGCCGCCCTCGCCTTCTCCACGATCGCCTGATGCAGGTCGGCGAGGGTCATGATGTGGCCTCATCGTTGGCAATGCCATGCTCCTTCAGCCACTGCTCTACCTCGACCAGATCCACCGGCGAGCCGTTGCGCACCCGTTGCAGCAGCCGCGTGGCCTCGCGGAGGACGGGCTTGACTAGGACGATCCTGCATAGGCTCAACTCACTCGTTGCCCCGGTTTTGCGAAACAGATTGTGTCGATGATAGTCCACGCCCTTCTTCGTAATACCTAACTGATGTGCAATGGCCTTGCTCCCCAGGTTGTCCCAGATCAGCTTGAGCACTTCCTGCTCGCGTGGCGTGAGAGGTATCATGCTAATCGTGCGCCCTGGTGGCCCTGTCCAGCAGGAGGCGGAGGTCGTTATGAAAAGTAATCGAATGATCGCTTATGAAGCGGTATAGGTCATGACCTGGAAAATACTTTTGGTCATCAAGATATTCCTGCACCCGCTCCACCGCCGCCCGCTCCTCGTCGTCCTGTGTCATGGTTTCACCTTTCATGTGATCTTCAACAATCGCCGCACATCCGCCGGCGCAATCGTTCCGCGATCAAGCAGTTTGTGTAAGGCCGCCTCAGATGCCGCCGCCTGTTGTTCCGCCTGCTTCATCGCCTTCAGTTCGTTTCTCGCCTTATGCCGCTCGGCTAATTGGCTCGCTGTGACCGCTGCAGCCCGCAACACAATCGCGTCGTAGAGATCACGGCCAAACTCGTCAATGCTCATGTAGGGGCCACCAGCAGGACCGACGACGCCCATGGCGCGGCGATAGTATGCCGTCCCATTCTGGCACCACTTGCACACCGGATTCCCTGACCCTTGCTGTCCGGCGCGTGACCGAATGACCACCGTGCAGCCTGGCGCCGAACATGTCTGATCGATCCAGGCCGTAGGGATCATCAATTCGCGTTGCTCCGTCAGTTCATCCAGCGCCATGCGCTTGCCTCCACAAACTCCGTCCGATCGGATCATCCGGTCCAGGCATCGGGGGGACTGCGGCCTTCGCGGGCATCCCTCGGATAGGCGGATCAATTTTGTTCAGCCAGTTCAGAATAAATCGCTGTGTGAGTTTCCGCCCCTTGTTTTTCGGGAGCGCGAGCCACGCCTGCATCTTGCCGCGCTCAACTTCCAGGTTGATATGCGCATAGGCCGGATTCGCTTTGAGCGAGTTCAGAAATTCCACATCCGTGGCAGCAGCCTGCGGCGTGGAGTGGCAAGCGTTCGATTTGCCCGTCTCTCGTCTCTCGTCTCTCGTCTCTCGTCTCTCGGATACGGATTCGGATAAGGCCGCGAGTCGCGGCAACTCGCCGCAACTTGCCAACGTCAATGGGTTACGAGGCGGTTCAGGGGTTCCCTCCTCCGGACCAGGGAACTTCGGCTTACTGTCCCGCGCCCGTTGATGGTCCAGAAACGTCGTGTAGGCTCCGTAGAGCCGTCCCTTGACCCGATACAAGACGATCAAAGGTTGCTCGTCCCCAGGGACCAGCGAGGCCATTTCCTGGAGCCATTTCTCGATCATTCTCGGCTTGATCTTGTCCACCAAGAGCGGGAAGCAATTCGAGAGGAGCACCTTGGCGTTCGCATCGAAGCGCCCATAGTCATCCACCACCGTCGTGAGCCGCCAGTGCATCCGCTCCGCCTCCGCCGACAACGCCGCCAGCGTCGGGCTCGTTCGACAGGATTCTTTAATGATTCGATTCGGCATGCTTCGCCATCGCCTCCACCGTCATTGCCAGCAGATCCATTTCGTCCAGTTTGTGCAGTTGATAAAACCGCCCGCCATGTACGCCGGTTTTTCCTTGGTGATGCTCTCTACACAAGGGCACCACGAGCCAATCACTTGCCCGCTGACTCATCCCTTGCCCTTCTCGCACATGATGCAAATTGGCCGGCGTCTCGCCAAGATCCAGGTGTCGGCACAAAATGCACCCCAACCCGGCGACTTGGCTTTTCCAGTGCTTGACGTTCACTAGGGCGTCCCTTGCATCAAAACTATCGTTTCTCCCAGGTATGGAGGGCAAAAAAAACACGACCGAGTTTGGACAACTCATCGCGTCACCCGCATAATCTGCTTGGCCGTATAGTCGCCCCACTCAAACCCGTTTCGCTTGGCGTAGCGCAACGTACGCCGAACCGCACAGCGAGCGCGTTCGTAGGACTTGAAGATCGTCCCGTACTCACTGTTGAGCAGGATCATCGGACCGTCGTCATAGTTTCCGAGCGCGAGCGGCCGTCCGTTCCCGTTGAGTACGATATAGCCGACGTTCATACCCCCTCCCCTTCCCACTTCCACACGCGAATTTCCCGATGATGATTCGTCTCGACGAGACTTGGCCGTCGTCCGATCATCGTCCAGCCTGGCCCTCTGAAGATCGCGCCCCACGCATTACAATGTTCCGGCTTCAATCCCGCCTGCTCTGCCGCAACCCGCAGATCGTCCATGCACACCTCGCCGCGCATGAGGGAGATTCCTTTGGCGATCGTCCGCATGGATTCGACAAAGGACGCGCTCGAGCGTTCCACGCGGTCCAAGCCGTGTTGCTTCAGCATCGCGCCGGTGAGGGTGAGTTGCTCCACTAGGCCGCCTCCATCATCACAATGACACCCGGCGCATCCTTCACGACTGTCCAGCGATCTTCCCATCCGGCAATCTGTTTCCATCCGTCATCTTCGAGAATGCCAGCCGTGACCAGCGCGTCGAGAATGACCTTTCTCCCACCGGCCGCGATGTTGTCGGGGTCGCGCATGCGGTCGCGCTCTTGCCAGGTAAAGCGGAAATAGACTCGTTTGGCGGGCTTGATGCCTTGTCGAAGCAGTTCCCACTTGACCGCCTCACCGTGTTGCTTTTTCATATTGGCGTAGCCGTTCCAACGAAGACCCTTCCGATTCTTGGGGCTCCGGTAACGGTTCGCTTCAAGAAGTTCATTCAGTCCTGGTAGTGGTCCTGGCAGGAAAAAGCTCTGAGTCATCATGTCCTTTTTGAATCGTGGGCGACCCGCTAGAGTCTCAAATCCCTCGGCCCTAGCAGGCCGTTCGTCGCCCCATCGCCACCCCGCCGAGAATGGCGATCCCAACGCACATGCGTCGGGCGTGATTACTTCTTCCCCAGTGCCGCCTTGCGCTGCTCGAACAGCGTCTTCAGCGAGGCGCGGTCCTCGTCGCTCATCTTCACCTTGACCGAGTCCGTCATCACCTGAGACAGTTCGGCGATGGATTCTGAAGCATCCATGCGGTCCATCAGTTCTTGCGGAGTCAGTTCGGGTTCGGTCGGTTGTGCTGTCGCTTCCCGCTTGGCGATCTCGGCCTTAAGAGCGTCACGAAGCTTTTCCTCTTTGGCCTTGTACTGCGCCTTCGATGGATCAGCGATCGACTTCTCAGCACCGGCCAAGTAGTAGCGGAGATCCTCGATGGGGACCGCCGGATCGTCCATCGCCATGCCCTTCGACTTGCCGTAGTTCGGGAGTTTTGGCGCGGCGTTCGGGTCACTGTCCCGATACTTGACCTTGCCCACATCGGCCTGACGAATCCCGGCGCTTTCGAGATCCCCCCAAGTTAGATTGCGGATACCGAGGAGGCGCGTGATCCCATTGCCGATTGCATTGGTGACCGCGCCTTTCTTCACATCGTTGCGGTCAATCTCCGATGGGGGAATTTGTCTGTCCTTGCTGCCGCTAAAGAACGGGTCTTTACTGCTCCGCGTGCCGACGACTTCAATCTCCGCCGTGCCCATGGAAAAATACCCCTTGATGGTGTAGGAGAAATGGCCGTCGTCGTGATCCTCTCGGACAGGTTCATCGAGCCGCCAGGAAATGCCGAATAGTCGAGCAACCTTCTCCGCCCCGGAGACTTGCAAGTACGGGTTCCCGCCCTGGTCGGTCCAGTCGCGGGTATTCGTCACCCGCAACGACAGCGCCTTAATCTTGTTCACCGCTTCAATCCGACGTTCCGCCGCCGCCGCTACCGCGAGTAGCTGATCGTCACCTAATCCCGTCGGGACGACCGCCATTTGTCCGTTGCCGTTGTCTTCCCCGTTCATGCTGCGCCCTCCTCAATCGTTTTGATGCTTGTTTGCCAGTACGTGGACGGTTTCACTTCGTAGCCCTTGCGCGACACCTCTTTCCCGAGAATCAGGAAGTTGCCGCACAGCACTTTCTCCTGATCCTTGAACTTTTTCTTGATTTCTTTATCCAGGCGCTCAAACTCTGTCTTGAGCGGTTCCAACTCGGCCCGGCGCGACAGATCCGCTGCCAACTGAGGATCGTCCGAGAGTTCCAGCGCCGTGCGCGTCACTTCGACCAGGCACGTCGTCTGAAAGAACGGGCACCGCTCACAAATCTCCTCGTCGTACTTGATCGCCTCCGGGATCGTTCCCGCCGCAACGTGCTCATTGACCCGCTTGAGTTTGCGGAGAATGCCCTCGGCATAGTCCAGATCGAGCCGAACCTCGATCTCCTTCAGTTCCCCGGTGGACTTGTTTTTGAGGATCAGAAACCCGCGCTCGGCATTGGCGAGCAAGAGATACAGTTGAATCTGTGCCGGGTACTTTTGGAGCCAGGGCTTGTCGGACTTGATCAGATCATCGAGGGTGTTGATCTTGTCGAAGATATGCGGCGACATGGACTTGCATTCGATCGGCGCCGCTTCTGTTTCGGAGAGTACCGCCTTGCCGTCAAGGTGCGCCGTCAGTTGAAACGCCCGCCATTCGTGATCTCGTTGTTGCTCGATGATCTGGACGCCCGCTTCTTCCAGATCACGAAGCACGATTCGCTCTTGATGATTGCCCTCGTCAAAGAGCAATTGCAGCCGCACGTCATGGAGCTTCGCGTCTTGCCACTTCAGCCGACGGAGGACGAGGTATCTTTCACAGGGATGTCCGGCCTCGGAGGCGCGGTTTGTATGGCAGGGCGTCGCCCTGATCTTTTTCGCTTTTTCGTTGTAGATTTTTTCGATCAACATGGCTAGAATCCTTTCGCTGTTAGCTGCTTCCTGGTTGGCCCTCTCGGTCTCACCACCGAGGGGGCTTTTTCATAGACGCGCCGCCTGAATCAGTGCGTTGCCAAACGCCAGCTCACGAATATCCCGCGAGATGCCCGCCAAGCCGCGAGCAATCGCTTCACGCTGTTCCTTCAGCGGATCGTGAACATCGCAGTAGCCCTGAATCGTGCCGTCGTTCAAATCCAGGACACAGCCGCACTCAATGTTCATTCTCGGAACCCTCATGCTTCCCTCCTTTCGTCTTGAATTTTCTTCGCCTTGCCGTCCTGATAGCCCCGCTCAAATCGCCGCTGTGCATCGGGGTCCGGGCTGTATGTGACCAGCTCCCCACACTGACTTTGCAGGAACCCGACGAACTCCGCCTCGGCGAGCGCAACTTGCCGCTTCAAAAACGCCCGGTGTTCGTCGTAGCTAATCATCGCGCCATCGCCCGCTCGAATTGTTCAATGGCTGCCGCCTTGATCCAGCCATGCGCTTCGTGCGGAATGTCCGCCGTCTGAATCACAGCGGTCCGCGCCTCTTTCGTCTTCTCATCGAAGACCACTTCCACTTCAATTTCGACGGAGATCATGACGCTGCCGTTCATCGCGGCCTCTTCAGAAATTGGCAGTAGGTCAACGCTCGGTGGATGTCCCGCCCCTTCACGATCCGCTCGCGCCACCAGTCGAGCACCACGTTGACCGCGCCGACGATGAAGACCACATACGCGAGCAAGACGATGATCGCGCCGAGCGCCTTCACGCGAGCACCAAAAACAGAATGGCCGCAAAGGTCCAGATCAGCACCGCCGCAAAGGCCCACACGATGAGAACCTCAGGCCGTCCGTCCTCGTCCTCTTCCTCGCCGCGCAACCGTTGCGGAAGCGCGTGTACATCCAGCGGATGCATGCGCTTGTTTGGGGTGGGTTTCGTTGCCGTCTGCATCGCGTGCCCCCTTTCGCGATTCGGTTAGCGGTCCTTCTACGCAGCCTGCGCCTTGCGGTCCTGTTGCTCGAAGTGCCGAGTCAGGATTTGTCTCACAATGTCCGACTTGCTCAGACCGAGCCGCTTCTTTTCTCGCTGCAACTGCCGCTCTAAAGATTCCGGGATTTCGACGCTCAAGAACTTCATAATCCACCTCATGGGAATCAGAATGTGCCCCATATGTACCCCATCATTAGTACGGTGTCAAGTCTTTTTTGTGAAAAACTGTTGACACATGGATTACTCAGGGATTACGCTGTGCCCCATGATGGATTTGCGGATAGGAGGGGGGTGGCAAACTAATGGCGCAACGCGATCGCCTCAACTTCCGGTGCACAGCGGTATTGAAAAAGCGGCTCAGCGAGGCTGCGGCCCGTTCGCACGTCAGCGTGTCCGAACAGGCCCGGATAAGCTTGGAGAAGCTGTATGGCGTGGAAGAGGAGAATCCGGTCTGGCTACCGGAGATTCTTCGACAGGCCGAGGCTGGCACAGGAGGCAACCCACGGAAAAAGCACCCCGTGAGTTGAGCGTGGAGGCGTGGCGCAGTTTGGGAATGTATCTGTGGAGGGAAGGTGTGGTCGGGGCGAGAGGATTTGAACCTCCGACATCCTGCTCCCAAAGCAGAAGGAACCCTAACTATATGCGGTTATTCACGTTCCAAACCAGTGGCTTCCGAGGAATGGACTTATACCATTGAGGTATTGTGTATGTCAAAGGTTCTCTGACAGGGTGTGGCATGACGATTAGGGCGTTGTTGGATTTGTATCAGTCGCATCATCTAGCCGGAAAATCCTCAGCCGCCTACTATGCGCGTCTCTCCGACTCGGCCCTCGCCCCACTGTTCCCGTATGAGGTTGAGGCTCTCCCTAAACTCACACTGTTGGATTGGTGGAAAAGTCTATCAGATCGCCCGGGCCATGCGAATAAAGCTCTCGGCATGCTGCGCGCTGCCTTTCGATGGGCGCTTGGTCTGGGACTGGTGACCTGCGCCGATCCAACCGCAGGCCTCGTGAAACGGTCAGAACGCTTTCGCGCCGTGACGATCAGTCCTGAGGAATGGGCGAGACTTGCACCCTTGTTGGAAGATCTGAAGTTTCGGCATCGCATTTATTTTTGGTCCTGCTATTTGCTAGGCTCGCGCCCCGGTGAAGTGCGCGGCATGCAGACAGCGCATTTGTTTCTCGACCGAGAAATCCCCGTGTGGATGAAACCGACAACAAAGAATGGTCGGCCTCATGTGGTGCCACTGCCCATGCAGTTGGTGCCGATGCTGCGCGTCTTGATCTTGGCGAATCCATCCGGCTGCCCCTGGCTTTTTTGGGGAGAGCGGCCTGACATGCTGTGGCGCCGAACCTCGGCGCAAAAGGTCTGGGAGCGCATACGGCGGAAGGCGGGCCTGTCGCATCTCTGGTTGAATGATCTTCGCCGATCTACAGCGAGCGATTTACTAAACCAAGGCGAAAGCCTCGGAGTCGTGCAAGGCGCGTTGAATCATCGCAGCCTGAGCCAGACGGCGAAGTATGCGTGGCTCGCCGTGCGTCCGCTGTCGGATGCGCTGCAAAAGCGAGCTGACCGGATTACTGACAAGAGTGGTTGTTAGGATGGCGATTAACCAAGGAGGACTCTTATGCGGTATTGGCTGAGTGTGATCGCGTTGGCGGTGAGCGTCGGTACGGCGCAGGCGGAAGTCTATATAGCAGGGCAAGGGGGCGTGGCCTTCCCTGGAAGTTTGTCGAGTGTGGAACTGTCCGTCAATGGGGCGCCAGGCACAGTTCCGGGAAGCGACGTGTCACAAAAGACCTCTGGGATGTATGGCGGCAAGATCGGCTACTATTTCCCTGGTGCCTTTAATTGGCTCGGCGTTGAAACGGATGTATATCGCTCCACCCCAAACCTTCCCGCACAAGCGGTCATGATCGGCGCATCCGGAACGATCTCGCTTCCCGCCGTGTCCCACTCGATGATTACCTGGTCGCCTTTGGTAGTCTTGGTGCGCGTGCCGTCCGGTCTGCTCTCTGTGCCGCTAGAGCCCTATGCTGGTGTGGGTCTTGGCGTGTTCTTTTCGTCCCTCTCGACGCAATCCTTTTCCAGCAGTAGCACGGATGTCGGCTTCGTGTCTCAGGTCGGCGTGCGCTATCGCATTACGCCCAACTGGGCAGCCTTTGGCGAATGGAAGTATAATCGTGCTTCGCTCTCACATCAGAATCTCCAAGGGACCGGCTTGAATGTCGATGCCACCTACTCGGCGAATCTGCTGTCCTTTGGCGTGGCCTATCATTTCTGAGAGTAACCAGGAGGTCGATCATGTTGCTGCTTATCTTCGTGCTGTTGGTCGCGCTTGCCTCATCCGCCTTCGCGCAGTTGGCGGTCGAAACGGTGCCCGGTGTGCGTCACTACGGCGACGGCACCATGTCCGTCGAAACCATCCCCGGCCATCATCGCTTCTCTGGCGCGGTAGAAGGGAGCGTGACGGAGATCATGCCTGGCGTGACGCATTACAATCTGCGGCAGAATCCAATGTACTCAGATGACTACGCCCGTCAATCACAGCAGGCCAGTGATGAGAATGTGCGGACTTTTGAGCAGGGCCAACAATATCGAAGAGAATTGAATCGCCAGACAGATGACTGGTTGCAAGGGTTAGGACGACAGCGCCGGTAGAGGCCGGGAAGTTCGCAGTTAAATGGCAGTCTACGCCCCGCCCGCCATGTTATACGGGGAGATCGGCCCGAGTTCGATATAGCGAAACGCCGATTGTTCCTTCGGCAGGAATACCCACACCCACCGGCCCGGCTGCTTCGCTTGCAACATAATGGACTCCGAGCCGTCCACCTTCACACCCCAGTAGGTTTGCACGCACTTCTCGTTTTCTGTCTCGGTCGGATAGCCCCACGGGCAAAAGGACAGCGCCGAGAACGTCACGTCCGGCCCGGTCCATTTCGCATAGGACACGCCCAAGAACCGGTAGTGCGTCTCCAACACGGGCGCCTGCGCGCTGATGAATTGCCCCGCCTTCGCTGCCGGTTTGAGATCGTCCGGGTAGGGTTCAGGAAAGTAGCGATATTGGAGCGCACACCCTGAGAGCACCGCTGCCACAAGGAGATTGAGTAGAAAGATCTTCATAGTTTCACCATGACGTTAAGGAAGACGGTCGGTTGCATGATGTTCATGGCCGCGTTGCCGCCGCGAGAGCCGGATGTTGTCGTCGCTCCACCTGGCGCCGCCCCGCCGCCCTGTGTCGCCGATCCATTGGCCGCTGTGTGCGTGTGCGCGAGGAGTTCGGTGTCGCTCATCGCGTGCGCTTCTTCACCGGCACGTTCACCGAGCACTCGCGTGGTGTAGGTATGGGTTAACGTCCAGACCGGCGTGGATTTCGCCGTCATATTGACGGCGGTTCCGTTCTGGGCATTGGCGAGCGACGAGGCGAGTTGCACCAGCGTTGAGCTACTGCGGATGATGTAGTACGTATTCCCAGAGGTCAGCCCTGTGATCGTACCGCTCGAGAGTGTGAGCACAATCGGCATACCCGTAATCCACTTGGTATTGTTCGCCGCGACCGTAAACGTGTCGCCCCCTGTATCGACCCCGCCATCGACGCCCGCCTCCGTCACCGTGCCCGTGCCATAACCAGCGAGCGCCCGGCCAAGAGTCTTGGGAAGCATGAGCGGTTTATTCGCCGCAAAGTCCGCCGCCGCACTCGCCCCGCGCCCGCCCGTCACCGGCGCCCATTGATCGGTGATGTTCGTCCAGATCAACGTATAGAGTGATTCGGTGTCCGCGTTGGCCCGCGTCGTCGCGCTACTGCTTGCACTTCCAATCGTCCCATCGTTCATCAAGACCCATCCGGTATCGGCCGAAGTCTTGAGCGTGAGTTTCACATCGCCGGTTGTGAACGTGTAGAGCGTGCCCCAGGCTACGCCACCCCCCGCCGTTGAATCCGCGAGGAGTACTTGTCCGTTGGAGCCCACAGCGACCCGTGTCGGCGTATCCGCCGCCGATCCAGCGATCAAATCGCCTTTGGCATCAATGAGCGTATCAAGCACCGCCTCCGCATTGCTCGGTACGTCGAGCGTGGCCCGCGCTGCACTGGCCGTTGAATCATCAAGCACAGTCTGCATAAAGGCCGAGACAGTCGCTGTCCCAACCGCCGCCGCCGCGATCGGGTTCCCGTCCGCATCGAAGGCCAGGTATTGACTTGCCCGTTCCGCCGCCACCGGGAGCGTCGTCGCCGCCGCTGAACCGTCTTCGGTTTCCGGCAGATGGATCGACCGCTCAACCACGTCGGTCAATTGCTGCGCGTACCGCGTGAGCTCGTCGAACTTGTCCTCGTGGATTTCCGGATAGAACGCGCCTTGATTGCGGAGGTCGGTCGATTGCCGCGGCGTGCGGTCAAAGCGGATGGTGAGCGCGTAGCCGCTGGTCAGATTGCCCGCCGTGAGGGTGATCGTCCCGCCGCTTGAGCCGTTGACGCCTGTCACCGTGTAGTCGGTTGGATAGGTCAACGTGGTTTCGACGTTGTCGGTATCCCGCACCGTGACACGGAGGTCGGTCGCCGCGAAGATCCGGAAGGTGTAGCTGTAGGTGTCCGTCGACCCGTTGCCGAGGTAGTCATTGCGCGGCGCCGTGGTGGAGACGGTCGCGTAGGCTGGCATGAGCGAACACGTCGGCGCGAAGAGAGCCAGCATCACCGTCAAATTGACGCATTGCGCCAAGTAGTAAATTTGCTTTTTCATTGTCCCCTCTCCTATTTGGTTCGATTCACATCTTTCCCTGAGAGCAACCCGCGTGTCACATCGAGTAAATCGTCCGGCTTGGCGACGCCATCGTAGACATCGGCCAAATACCCAGCCGGTCGATTCAGTGCTGCCGTGGGCAATCCTGTTGTCACCCCTAACAGTGTGAGAAAGTCCCGCACGGCCCGCTTCGTATGTCCCTCTTCGGCAATGGCTTTGTAGATGGAATGAGGCGCCGTCACCGCGCTTTCCAGAATCGAGACGACCGGCGAGGTTGAAATCCGGTCGTCATACCATTTGCGGTTGAAGGCATTGATACCGGCCAAGGCGACCGGCCCCACCCCTGGCACCATCGCCAACGACGTGCGAATCTGTGAGAGAAAGAACGTGGACAGCGTTTCGTTCAGGTAGTTATCGTCATCGTCGGGATCGAAGCCGCCCATCGCGGCGACAATCGCTTCGGCCATCACGGCGGGAATCACAAAGCCCACGAAATAGAGGTAGAACGCCCGCCCCGCGCCTTTCTTCAGGCCGATGCCCTGCGCGAGCTTCTGAAATTCAGTCCCCAACAGATTGGCCTGCATGTTGAAGTAGCTGTAGAACATGGTGAACGCCCGCACGAAGGGCGTACCTGCTTCAAAGTTGGACAGGCTTTCCGGTTCAAAGCTGCCTTGAGTTTGCCGAACGGCGGCATCCGCGTCTTTGACCGCTTGACGCTCGTCGGCCCCCGTAGCAATCGCTTGGTCATACGCCCCGGACCAGGTAATGAGATCGACGACGTTCTGCGTCCCTTGCTGGAGGAAATACCCGTGCTGCTTGGCGAAGGCTTTGGCCTGTTGGTACTTCGAGGGATTCAACAGAATGTCGTCAATGGAGGCTTGGACTTCCATCACTTGCGTGGTCAGCCGTTGCGCCATATAGGGGGATTTGTCATGGATCATGTCGGCCATGGTCGAGGGGCCTTTGAGATACGTCACGAGTCCACCGCGGAGATACGTGGCCTTCACCTTTGTGAGCGAGAGCGAAAATCCGGTAAATTGTTGGAGCGTATTGACGACGTTCCCAACCATCACCTGTGCCCCGACCGTGCTCCGAAGATAGGTCCACACCCGATCCATGTGCCGATTCTTTCCAGGCGTGGCGACCTTTTGCTGCGCCGAGCGTTGCAACCACGGCACCAACATATCTTTCGCCACCGTGGGATTGAGGCTATCGAGGGAGGCCCGAAGCTGCTTGTTCGTGACCAGTCGCGCTGCGTCTTTCACGCGAGGCTCCAGATGGACGAAGCGCATCACCTTATCGAGATGAATGGGAATCGTCGCCAGATTCAAGGCGAGTGGCGCGGCGTATTGCTCGACGCGAGCTTTCGTGAATCCCCGCCCCGTCGTCGGGAACATGAAGGAGTTCCCAGCCTGATCAAACAAGTCTTTCTCTTCCCGGATCGCTTGATCGACGGACCTCCCCCGGTCGGCAATGGCCGGCACATAGCCGCCTTTGTATTCCCCCCAGGGCGTCTGAATCGGCGCCGCCGTGATTTCGTTGAAGTAGTAGCCGTACATCTCATGGTGCGCCTTCTGGGCTTGTGGCTTGATGGATTCGAGCAGATCCCAGACCCCTTGCGCATAGTCGTAGTCGGCCTTGGTCACGATCCCGTCGCGTTGCGCTCTGGCGATGAAGGCGTCCCACTGTGACGCCTCCCAGCCGTAGCCCTTCAGGAGCTTGGCCTTATTGCTGTCGTTGCCGGTATGCAGGATTGCATGGAGGAGAGCCGTCTTCCCGCGAAAGGCAAAGCCCGGCCCCAATTCGTTCGCCGGAATCAAGTCTCCGGTGAGGGTCTTTTCAATCGGCTTCAACAGGGCAAGGTAGGCCTTGAGCAGGGTGTGTTTCTCAGTTCGGAACGCGACTGCCGCCTCTTGAATCGGCTCCCAGATGTACCGACGAAAGACACCAGTGGAGGCCCCGCCGTCCATCGCATCAACCCAGGATTCCACTCGTCTGAGCGACGAAGTAAAGGAGAGGAGGCCGAGCTTGGCGTCTTCCCAGGCGGTTGCATCCCCCAGAATCTTGGACTGTTCGGAGGCCTCGAACTGCTCAATCCGCGCCGTGAGCTCGTCAACGATTGCGGCCCGGTCGAGCAGTTGCGTACCGATCTTCATTTGCTGCGTGCGCCGCGAGAGGGTCCACAGCGCGTCCAGATCATCGGCCAGCTTAGTAAACTCTTCCACCGTGAGCGCGGTATAGGGAATCGGTCTGGGCGCCAGTGCATCGACTTGTGGTTTCCATTGGGTATAGAGATCCTGATCGTACCGCTTGATGGACTCCAGATAATCAGCCGCCGTCTTCTCCGTCTGCGCCCCGAGGCCGTACTGCGCGAGAATCGCCCGCCCCACGTTGATGAGGTCCACATTTCGGCTTTTGGCGAGCGTGCTGTCGGCCTTGAAGAATCCTTGTGCCGTGTCCTTCGCCTGGTCGATCCGCTCATTGACGATCCCGGCTTCACGGAATAGGGCCAGATTCAACAGTTCACGCTGTTTGAAATAGCCCGCCTTCACCCAATCCTGTTTGGCTAAGGCGGCCGTCGCCTGTCGGCTGGCACTGCGTGCGGTCACGCTGTAGCTGTTGGCATCGAGGTTCTGAATCGCCACCCGCGAGAGAATACCCCGCGCCAAGCGACGCACGTCGTCGAGCGTCGGCGTCATCATGGCGAGGAGCGCACGGCCTTCCCGCTCTTTGGCGTCCGCTTCGGTTTCAGCGGCCTTCAGGAAGGGCGCGACTTCACGCTGTTTCTGGCTAATCGCCTTGAGTTCCGCTTCAATGACCTTGACTTGGTGCTCATTGAGGACAGCGGCGGTCGCTTCCTCGGCCAGCGTGCCGTCGAAACGAATATCGCCATAGGCCTCCCGCATCCGCCGGTCGGTTTCCGCCTCGATCAATTCCTCTTTCGGTCGCGCATTGACGAGCGCCAGCACGAAGTCTTGGCCGTTGGTATAGCCAAACAACTGGGCCACGGCGTCATGGTGCATCCCGTCTTTGGCCGTCAGCCCCTTCGGCATCGCCTTGACAAAATCCTTCCCGAAGGCGTCCGTAAGCCCTTTCTTGTTGAGCTTCATCGGGGCGATCCCATCGGGAAGATCCGACCCGTCGGGCATCTTCCCGGTTTTCAGGACCGCGAGCGCCGTGTATTCCGGTTGCGCGTTCACTTCCGCCGTCACGTTCGACAGCATCTCCTCGCGCTTCTGCGTCCACCAGGCCTCTTGCTCGCGCTGATACTGCCGCATGAGTTTGGCTTGCAGGGTCTCTCGTGCCGTCAACGAGGCCTGCCTCACGAGATCCTGATAGGCATCCCATTGTGTCTTGGACATGCCCGCGCTTTCGGCGGTCAGAAAGGAGGGGGTGACATCGGCGCTCAACGCGGCTTGCTCAATCGCCTCGTCCGTCGCAATCATCCGGTCCATCACCGCCCGCACGTCTTTGGTCAATCGGACGTTCAACGGCGCCGTGATCAACGAGCGATAGACCTGAATCAGCCATTGCCGGAACGTGGCGAAGATCTCCCGCAGTGAGAACGACGGTGCTCTGCCTTCCATCGCGTAGGCTTCAAAGCCTCGGGCAAATTGCTCATGCTGCTGAGTCTGAATCGCCGCCTTGATCGCGTCTCTCCCAGACGCCGACGTGACATCCACTCGCAACCACTTGAGCAGCGTATCGAGATCGTCCTTGAGTTGTTGCGGCGTGCCCTCGGTTGTCGCGTCGTCAATGAGTTCGTTCAGCCAGAGGTGGCCGACTTCATGAATAAACGTGGATTTGTCCGCTTGCTCCAAGAGCTTGATGGACACGGCATCGCTGCCGAACGTGATGGAGCCTTTCTTTTTCTCCACATCGCTTTGGGCAAACGTCTCCCCGTCCGTCATCGGTAGGGGTTGCTGCACCGCCTCACCGAGGAGCGCCTTGACCTGTTCATTGCTCGATTGGTTCAAGTCGATACTGCGGGACAGTAGCCACTCGCGCAACGAATCGAGATTGGTCTTGATGTCAAGAAGACGACTATTCTCACGGCCCACGGCATAGACCGGCGTTCCGCGAGACTCCTTATCAAGAGCGTCGATCAGCGCACCGATGTCCCGCTCATCGAGATACCCCGCTTCCGCCGCAAGTTCCGCCGCCTCGTCGAGCGTCTTGCCTTCCTTCTGGATCAAATTCTTCTGGAACGGTTGGCGCGTATCATCGACGTTCCGGCTGGAGAGTTCGCCGCCCTGGTCTTGCAGCCCGCCCTTGTCCTTCAGGAATTCGGTGAGCGATTGCCCGAACACCTCGGCTGGTTTGGGGACGTCACCCACGCGCAACCGATTGAGCAGCGCGTCGAGTTCGCTGGTCTGCTTGCCGAGCGTTTGTAGGATGGTCGGAAGTTGTGCGGAAATCTGCAAGTTGAGCCGTTGGAACAAGGCCGCCGGATCTTCACCCAATCCACGGCGTTGAGCCCGAGCGGTATAGCGTTCCGCCATGAGCGCGGCGTATTGATCGGCCACCGTGAGATCAAACCCAATCGCCTGCAACTGGCCGAGAATGTCCTGTCTCACCTTGGATGCAGAATCGGTGATGGACGATGCTTGCACCCCAGGTTGCTGCGCTTCAGCCTGGTCTTGTTCGTCCATCAAGGTCATCCATTCAGCCGCTTCTCTCGCGTTCATCTGATCAATGTTCGTCTTCAATTCCTGGCTGAAGAAGGCGTTATGTTCGGTCCCGGCGAGTTTCGCCGCATAGTCGGCGGTTTTGATCGGGAGGGGATGTCCGGTGAGCACGGCTTGATCATAGGCCTCTACGTCGCCGGTCACTTCCTGATAGACCTGGCGCGGATCCGCCCCTTGGCTCTGGAAGTATTGCGTAAAGGATTCCGTCGGCACATAGAGTTGTTCGACAGGCCCTTTCTCCGTAGCGCGTTTGATAATTTCTTGCAGTTGGTCAGGCAGATCCTTCACGAACTGGGAGGATTCCGCCGCCTTCCCCATCGCTTCAAAAGCGCGTTGATTCTTGGAGGCCTGCCTGACCTGTTTCACATCCTGCACCAATGATGGAGCGGTCAGCACGATGGAGGTTCCTCCGGCCCCCTGTGCCCCTTTGATCGCCTCTTGCTTGGCCTGCTCAAAGTTCTCGCGTGAGAAGATCCGGCCCAGTACATCGATCGCCGACCCCCCATCCGCCGCCCACTTCGCCAATTCCCCGCCCGCCTTGGTCACGTACATTTGCAAGGCTTCGGTCGCCCCTTCGGTCAGCATCGTATCGCCGACATCCTTACCCATCCGGAGCAGCGCGGCCCGTGCGGTAGGAGTTTTGAGGAGGTCCTTGACTCCGCCGCGCACGATGTTCCTGACACCTGGCAGTTTGTTCGCCAGGGCTTCCACGCCGGTCAGCCCTTCCAAGGCGCCATTGATCGCCCCAGCCATGAGCGACAAGCCCTTGATCGTGGTGCGGTCCAGTGGGTTCCCTTGTTCGTCCTTCAGCTTTTCATAGTCCAAGAGGGCATGGCCGAGTTCGAGCTTTCCCGCTTCGATTGCCGCGCCGTAGCGCCACCCGGCTAACCCCATCACGATTCCGGCCCCGGTCGCACCCGCCGCACTACCCGGAGGCCCCGCTACCGATCCCGTCACGCCACCCAAGACCGTCCCGGCAACGAGACCTTTGGCTCCATATTCCACCTTGCCGCCAAGGGATCGCAGGAACAACGGCGCCTGTTCGACCGCCGCCGCCGGGATGCCTTCAAAGAATCCCGTGATATCGTTCTCCTGGTCGGAGCGGCCCAACGATTCCAGCCGTTTTTCAATCTCAGCCTGTCGCGCCCGATCCTGAGGCGTCATCGTCTCCTGGAACGACTTATTACCCAGATCGCCTAATTCCACCAACAGCGGCCCCGTCTCAATCGCGTCCTTGATCCGGCGCACTTGCCGTTCGAGGTAACTCAGTTTGGAGAGGTCCGGCTTTGCCGCCGCGACATGATCAGGATGTTCGGCCAGCCAGGAGGCAAAGGCCGGGGAGTCCTTCATCAGTTGGTCGGGGTGGAAATCGCCCTTGGCGGCTTCCCGCTCCACAAACTCCTGATTGCGTTCAATGAAGTCCTTGGGGAGGCCGGTCTTGCCGAAGAGTTGCAGGACCTTCGTTGACGAGGCTGGATTTTTCTTGAGGCCCAGTTGTGAGACGCCCTTCAGTTGATCGGTCTGCTCGGTGGCCTCTAGCACGGACAGAGCATCGTCGAGCGTACCGGGCGCCTTGAAAGACGGCGTGGCTTGCCTGTCGGCCATCGTCTCTGGTGCATCGTCCAACGCCGCCAGGGCATCGTCCATCGTGCCCATTACTGCACCTTCTTGAGGCGGGATTTGGCTTCGAGTTCCTCAATGGCCTGGTTCGTGATCGGCACGCCTGCTTGCCGCAAGGCCCCTTTCAAGGCGTCTTGCCGATCTGGCGGAATATCTTTGAGCGGAACCCGGATACTCCGAGGCTCTTGCTGATCAGGCAGGCCAATGGCGGGCACCGTCTTATTGAACCGAAACGCCCCCGGATCAACCGTGTACTTTTGCTTGAGCAACGAATCGGAGATTCCCGACAGGACCTTATCAATCTGTTCCGGTGAGGCATCTTTCGGAAGGATCGAGAGGGCCTTATCCGCTGCCGTCTCGAATCGATCAAACCAGATCGATTCCTCCGAAGTCAGTTTCTTCGGATCTTTCGCCACCCCTGACAGGTTGAAGGCGTTCTTGATCCGCTCGCGGGTAGTCAAGGCCGAGACGAATTTCTCATCAGACGGCTTGCTGTCTTTCTTCGCCTTGATGTTGATTGCGGCGTTGTACTCATTGAGGGCGCGGTCGTAGTGCTCTTTGTCGAACTTGTTCAGGTACTCGCCCATGAGTTTGGCTGGTGTCAGTCTCGCCAGTGCCTCGTCAGGCATCGTCTTAAACCGGAACCAGGCCTCAGCATCATGGGTGATGACGGGAGCCCGCAGCCGTTCGGCTTTCAGTTCAAGCGTATGCTGTTCCGCTGGGGTCATGCTCTGCCAGAGAGCGGGCGGGATCAGTTCGCGTACCGGGAGAGTCGTGGTCTTCCACGTCTCATCAATCATTTTGGAGGCGTTCAAGAAGTTCTGGTCCGCTTGGGCTTTCCGGAATTGATCCACGGTGCTGAATTCATGCTCGACCCGTTGCCGGACCAGATCGGCCACCTTGTCGTTGTCAATGCCCCTGATATCGTCGAGCAGGGCCTTTCGTTGGTCGAGGGTGTCGAGGCCGTGCTTCTGAATCAGCGCCTCTGCCGTTCGTCGCGCTTCGCCGCGTGTGCTGCCTTCTCCGAGAGCCCTCTCTATGGCGTCACGATGTTCAGCGGTAAATTGTGCACTCGTGCCATTTTCCGCCTTCTTTCGAAAGTCGTAGTACGCCTTCGCCTGGATATCGTTTCCACTAGCCAAGAGGGCGTTGATGACTGCGGTATTCGTTTGAGAGTGTGCCTGGGTGACGGCAAGATCAGTCTGCTCAGGGCTAAATCCACGGATAGCCCCATACTCACGAATGGTGCGGTCCTGATTGATCAATTCGTCCATGACTTGCTTGGGGAATTGGGCATTGGCCCGAGCCAGATTGATGGATTGCTCAATGTTCGCCTTAAAGTTTTGCTCCTGAAATCGGTCATTCTCGGCATTGGAATAGGAGAGCGCGGCACGGTTGACGGCCTCGCGTCGATGGACATTTCGAGTGTCAAAGATCCCCCTCTGACGGTCGGACAGCCCGGAGCGAATCTTCGAGGTCGCGTCATCGTAGGCTGACAGGGACTCATCAACGGCGAGCGAGGCCTGTTTGCCCTTGTACTTATTCAGATTGTTGAGCGTCTGAAGTTGCGCGGCCCCCGCTTGAGTTTCAGCTTCCAGCACAGCCGCATGGTCGGCCGCATCCACTTCGCGTTCATACAGGGACGCCCCAATCCGCGCCAAGGTCTTGCCGACCCCCGCCCCATAACTATCCGGCGTCGAGAAGCCGCCCACCCGTACCCCAGGGAGCGGCGCGTCTGAGACTTGTTGTTGTGGCACTCGTGGCATCTAGATGTTCCCCACATTGACCGGAGTGGTTGCCCGTCGACTGCCGCCGCCGTACTTCGCGAGCAGGAGACTGCCAGCCGAGCCGACGACGGTTTCAAACGCCCCGAACGTGCCCTCGCGCTGCGCGATCGAGCCGCGGTTCCGCATATCATCGGCCTGGACGCGATAGCCCCAGGCTTCCTTTCTGGCGTTATTGCGGATAGTCAGCGCATCGAGTTCGCCGAGATAGGCCGCGTCGGCCTGCACGTCGAGCGCCGAGCCCTTGTTTACATCAACCCCTTGCGCCGCCAAACTGGTCCGGAGCGAGCCGATCTTGCCCTCCGTCACCCGGCGCATCTTCTTCTCGTCAATCCGTCCGCGGACTTCCGCATCCTGTGCTTGCCACTCGCCAATCAGCGCGTTGCGGCCGTAGATGTCTTTGGCATCGTTGCCCGCCTTGACCGACCCATAGGCACTGGTCGCAGTGCCCATTGCGAGGACGCCGACCGCTGCCGTCACTCCCATAGCTAGCCCCCCTTCACCACGGATGGAATGCTCGCCAGGATCGTCAACGGCAACGGATCGCGCTGGCGCACAAACACCCGGCCACTCTTGTTGTAGGCCGAGCTCATCGAGATTTCGACCTTGCCCGTGATCCCTTCGATCATGCCGTACTGGTCGCCCGGGTCGCGCTGTTTGTATTCAAACAGATGGTCCGCATCGTTCCCGGCCCAAATGCCCCGCGAGGCTTCGACCAAGAGTGTCACTTGATTGACTTGCAGCTTTTTGTCGACGAGCGTCTCGCCGCCGATCACTTCGAGGTCGAGCGTTTGCAGGTCCGAACAATAGGGCAGGCCCACATGGACGACGGTATAACACCGGTCCAGCGTAATCGCCCCGCCCGTGACGACGGTCGTCGGTTCGGTGATGCCGTTCGTAACGACATGCCCATCGGCCAGGATGGAGACGGTTTTCCCTTCCAAGTGGTCAAGTCCAGAGAACTCGTCCACGCCCTTCGCCCACACGGTAATTGCCACATTGCGAAACGCCACAGGCACGGTCTTGTTCGCATTCACACTCACCACTGTCGTCGAGGTGTAGGCCGTAATCGTACAGGTGAGCGTGGCGGTCTCCGTCGTCCAGCCCTCTTCCGGATCGTAGGTCTCTGTCTCAATCGTGAGCACAATCGTGTTGCCCACGTCGCCCGAGACAAAGAAGCCCGCGCTTGCCGTCAGGGTCAGGGTTTCGGTATAGAACCAATCCACTCCGCCCGAGAGTGTCATCGTCGTCGAGCCGGTATGCCGCCCGTCATAGGTCAGGTGGGAATCCATGAACTTCGCATCGACGGCGAGGTTATTGATCTGTCGGCTCGCAAACCGTTCGAGATAGCGCTTTGTCGTGCCGTCAATCGTGCGCTTGACCAGGACATAGACGGCGTCTTCAGTGCCTTCAGGGACGACGCACACGTCTTCAAATTCACCATCGGTATCGTGCCAGTGCCAGCCCCATATCTCATGGTCGCGGAGGTACGTGAGTCCCAAGAGAATCCCGTCGGAACGTACCGCCCACAGAACTGAATGGGGGATCTGTGCCCAATCCCAATGGACGAGCGTATAGCCATCGAAGAAGTGCGGCGCGAAGACAGTCAGGTCGCGCCCGCTGTAGCCGTTGGATTGCACTTCAAACTTGATGTCGCGCACGATCGCGCCACGGGCTTGCAGGAAAATGAAGCTGTTCCCGATCACCACCGGCGGAAGCTGCGCACTCCCATAGGAGCTTTGCTTCTTCATGCCGGGCGTCTCTGGCGTGAGCGCCCCCTCGCCGTTGCCGAACAAGACCCACTCGGCCCCGGATGTCAGGAGGAAGACTTCGCCGATTTCGAGGACATGCCGGATCGTGTTCACTTCTGCCGCCGCTGGGGTATAGATCACCGCGTCGTCATCACGGAGCGGCGAGGAGCGCGTGAAGTTCGTATATTGTCCGGTCTTGGAGCCGTGTAGATCCTCCGGCGCATTGTTGGAGCCGCCGTAGAATTTCCGTTGTTGCGCGTAGCCCGAGATCGCCGGATAGTTGCCCGATCCTGAAAACGGATCACGCGCCGCCGGTGCTGTGTCCTGATAGTTCGGCGTAATGCCGTCGTCAATGAACGTCGTCCCGAAGGCCGTTCCCACATAACCAAAGACGCCATTTCCGTCGTGCCGATAGACGTTGTACTCTTGCGCCCCGGAGACGGCCCCAATGGTCAGCGTGCGCGGAGCCCCCGTCGTTGGTTTCGCGCTCGACCCCACTTCTGCAGAGGGAACGGACTCATCAAGCGTCTCCGCCTTAATCGCCGTTGCCACCCATTTTGAGACGGTCCCCGCCGCACCCGACACCGCCAGGGAACCAGGCGCCGAGATCGACGGCGCTTGAATCGACAGGGTCAAGGTCCAATCGGTATGGCCGAACCGCGAGAGATCCCGGTTTGCATAGCTCGGATGGGTGATCGTAATCACGTCGGCGGATTGTGAGAAATACAGCGTCGGCAGATCCGCCGTCAGATACGGCGTCGGGATTTCGTAGATGTTCCCCGTCGGCATCGCGTACCAATAGGTTGCATTCGGTGGCGCGTTCCCGGTCGTGTTCGCAATGCAGTAGTAATTGACGCCCCCGGACGCGACGAGATCGCCCGGCGTGTAGCCCGTCGCGCCGTTATAGGCCGCCACCCCTGAGACGGTGATCAACGCGCCATTACGGACAAAGCGCAGGGTTTGGTTCTCGAACAGAAGGATATAGGTTTGATCGGCGTTAAAGACGAATTTCCAGATTCGGCCTTTCGCGGAGTGCGTGCCTTGCGGCGTAATGTACCCGGTACCCGGTCGATTGCTGACCCCGCCGTGCCGACGCACGACGTTGTTCCGGCAGGTCGCAAGCCCGGTCTGATACTTGACCACGTCAGCTCGGCCATACACGGCGGGTGCGACTTCGCCGCCTGCACAGGACCGTTGAATGATCGACTCACCCATCCGGCCCCCTATTCTCGCGCCCTGATAAACTCACTCTCCGGTTCGGTCGTTTGCTGTTGTTCGTTGCCCGCCGTCGCTTGCGCCCGTCCCTTGGTGATCTCGTACATTTGAAAGCACGCCACCGCTTGCTTGCGATCCTTCGCGAGGCCTGGACAGATCAGCCCGGAGAGATACCAGGAGACGGCCTCACCGAACAGCGCCGGGAACATGGCCGGATCTTCAATCTTTTTCGTGTACTCGGCGACCGCGTCCTCTTCGTCCGTGTAGATCAAGCGGCCGCTGTCGTCGGAGCCGGTCTTAAACGGCGGCGGCGTGGTATTCTCGCGCCCGAGTGCTGTGACCAACCGACGCACAAAGACGCAGTCAGAGGGATAGCGATAGCTGTAATCCCAATCGTTGTTCGGATCTTCTTCGATCAGATTGAGCGTGGCGTAGCGCGTGGCAAACGGCCAGGGGTAGTCTTCAAGCACGAAGTCTCGCGCCTGTTCATAGAACAACCCGCACACGTTCGCCTCGTTCGATTGCTCGGTCTCGAGGTTCGCGATGAATTGCGTGTGCCCAACGTGGGCCAGCGCCATGTTGCAGATTTGCGCCTCTGAGAGCGGCATGGTGTTACCTCTTCTGCTGCATCGCCTTCAATTGCTGGCGGAGGTTGCCCTTGTCTTCGAGACATTGCAGATATTGGCGCGTTTCGTTCTTATAGAGCGCCGCTTCCGCCCCGCAATCGCAGGGCTTAGGGAGCGTCTGAGAGCACCCGGAGCTCGTCAGCCAAACGGCGATACTCAGGCAAATCCCCGCGCTCCAACGCTTGTCCCGCCTGTTCATGCAACCTCCGCAATGCTCGACGTTTCCGCACCTGGGGCAATTCGTCCTCGTTGAAGAACAGGTCAATGACCCGTTCCACCAACGAGGCAATCAGGCCCGCGCCTTGGACTTCTCCGGGCATTACTCAACTTTCTGCGGCACCGGTACCGGATTCACCGCATTGCTCACATTGGCATCCTTCGCGGCGATCAGACCGAACGCCGTGAGTACGCCGCAGACCAGCATGAGCACGGAATTGTATTTCTCCGGTAGGATGCCGCTGTAGTTGGTGCCCGTGCAGATCAGTACGAGTCCGCCCAGGATCGTTGTTTTTGCGCTGGCGATAAATGATCCCATGATGTCCCCCTTTTATTTAAGGCACGTCATTAACCAATGTGCTTCAAACCCAATCACCGCCCCGCCCGCCGTCATCACCCACACGGCCCAGTTCGGGAGCCGATCGAGCAAACGCCATTGCTCGGTGTCGGAGGATTCGAGCGTCTTCACCCGTTGCTGTAAGACGGCGATGTCGGCCATGCCCTGGTCCTCCATTAGACCTCCGCCGTCACTTCCGGCTCATGGTTGAATTGCGCGTGAATAATATCGAGGCCCCCCTCTCGCTTCAGAAGCAATTGCAGTCCGAGCGCGACCGGGAGCCGTTCGATGGTGCGACAGATCGCATCGCCTTTGATCCGGTCGAGCAAGCCATCCGGCAATCGAGGCCAGGCAATATCGAAGGCATCCCCGCGAATGTGGGGAAACATGAGCAATTGCCCCGGAAAGTGCTCTTGCAATTCATGGTAAAAACCGTCAGTCAACATCGACACCGACGAGGCTTTCTCCCGGTTCTCTTCCACGTAGGTCATCAAGCACTTCACCATCGGTTTATGCTTATAGGTATCGTCTAGCCAAGCCGGTCCGTACCGGATTACATTCGCCGCCATGACCCGAGCCTGATCGCGCACATCGCGTCGCCCCGAGGTAAACCGCGCCTCCGGATGCTCCTTCAGCACCAATTGTGCAGCCTGTCTCGCGTTCGGCGAGAGCCGCATTTCTTGGATGGTCAAACCCGCCATCTCACTGTCTCCACGACCAGAGCCAACACAAGAGCCTGCCCCACCAGCTTAATTGATGCTGAGAACAGGGGCTCCCGGAGGGTTTACAGGGATCACCTTCGTGACACGATTGGAGCGCGGACTTTCGCCGCCAGAATTGAACGCGCTCGCTTCGTAGCAATACGTCTGTCCCTCGGCCAGATTCGTATCCGTCGTCGTGGTGACATTGCTTCCGAAACTTGTGCCCGTGCCGGACAATGGACCAGGGGCCGAGCACACGGCCGCCCCTTGCCCTTTAAAGACCTTGTATCCGGTCGGTGCGCCTTGCGTGGCTGTCACTTGTGGAGGCGTCCAGTTCAACGTCACATCCGCCGCATACGCCACCGCCGCCACCGCCATGAGCCCCATGAATCCCCACAACGCTTTTTTCATCATCTCCTCCATGGTTAGAATCGAATGCCTCCGGATGTTCGTCCCGTCCCTGTCAATCCGATTGGCGCCCCTGGTGCGGGCGTCGATGCCGATTGTCCCGGTGCCGCAATCGGGGACGTGCTGATAATCACTTCATCGAACCACGTATAGGCCGTGGCCGGCGCCGAGGTCGTGAGCCCTGTTTGAAACGGTGCCAACTGAATCCGGTTATAGGGCAGACACGGGTTGTCGCATTGCATCGTCCAATTCGTGACGTTCCAAATTTGCCGATACGGTTGTCCGTCCGCGGCCACATAGCCTTGATAGGTGCTGTTCGCGCTGCCAAAGGTGCCGATGGTCAGGTCGAGATACCACGTCCACCAGGCATTCGTGGGATATTCAAAACAGCCGTTGCCGTTGCCGGTTCCTGATCCAATCGGTTGCTGATATTCGCAGTTGTACCCGGCCCCGCTTGAGGGGATGCTGGTCGTGCTCGGTTGCTGATACCAGTAGGGCGTCCCGGCCTGCCATTGCGGGAAGGAGCCGACGTGCGTCGTGGCGAGGTTATTCCCGCACCCGCTGTTCGTTTGCGGATAGGCCGGTGAGTCACCAACCCCGCTGGTCTGATTCGCCACCGTAAACTCAATGTTCGCGCACGAGCCGGACACATCGTTATGCAGGATGAAACTCTTCCAGCCGGTCCGTGATCCGCTTGCTCGCCAGAAGGCTTTATTGGAGATCATTTCCGGCGAGATCCGTTGCCGGACTTGCACGTAGATATGGGAGTTCGCGCCGAACGTGGCCCCGCCGTAATCCATCATCAACCAGCCGGCGATATTGGCGCAGGCGGCACCCCCGGTCAGTTCAAATTTCAACGCCCCGGCGCCCGAGGTTTTCACACTCGTGTCGATCGTCGGCGTCGAGCCGCACCCAGCCGAGATGCCCGTATTCGTCGCGTTGTAGTTGTAGAGTTCGCTCGACAGATCGAGCCCTTGACACTTCACCACGCCCGCCCCGTAACACCGATTGACAAAATCTTGATCCGCCGCACTCAGCGGCGCCGTTAATCGCAGGCTATAGCAATTCGCGTTCGTGGTATTACAGACCACGAAGATGTTCATCTTGGGCACATACTGGAATCGGCCATACGTGCCGTTCGAGTTCTGAGATCCTGGCCCGCCGGTATGCGTGACAGTCGAGCACACCCCGCTGGCCGGGTTGTAGACGACGACGCTATTGCCACCACTCCAGCCCACGATACGATCTTGGACTCGATCGTAAGCAAAGCCCCCTTGGGGATCGAACGTACAGCCCGAGAGCGTCGCTGCCGTGCGCGTCAATCCCGTGGCGGTCGGACTGGAAATATCGTAGTACCACAGCCCTCCTGTGCTTGGGTCGATGTAATAGTATCGCTTGCGAACGGTATCGATCACCGCCGATTTGTAGTTGTCGGTCGAGATCCCTTGTGACGTGCTCCGATTCGTCCAGGCATTGGCTCGGTAGCTATAGGACCGCAGATTGAAATCGTCCCGCATGTAGACGAGGCCGGAATTCGGGTCATACGCCGCAGCACGGGAATGATTCGCGCTCGGCCCATTGGTGTTTGATTTCGGCGTCCACGTGTCGGTCGCCGGCGCATAGGTCCAGGTGTCATTGCCCATGCCGCCGCAGTTCCACCGGGATCCGCCCCAGGCAAACATTTCATTCGCAAAGGAGATAAACGCGAGATTGCTATACGTGTGCCGTGCGACGGGTCGCCCATCCGGATAGGTATTATTGCCGGAGCAATCACCCGTGTTGATGGGGCTGGACGGGTTGTTATGACGCACCATCGTGAGTGTGTTGAGATCGAGGTAGTAGACCTCATTTCCGGCATAGCCCGCGTGGCCACCGCCCCAGATCAAGAGACGACTGTTCACCGGATCAAGCGCCCCACCGCTCCAATCGTCCATGACAGCCCGACAGCCTTCATTGCCCTGGATGTTCGGATAGGTCACTGCACTGGGACACACCGCGTTCAGCGTCGTGTTGGGAATGGAATACCATCCCAATGTCTCCGGAATAGCCGCATGGCTCACGCCGGGGAACAAGAGACAGAACATCAAGATCCACCGCGTCATGGCCGTCTTCTCCGAAAACCGAATGTTTCCGCCGCGGCCCCACCGACCGCCTCTTGAAAGCTGTGCGTCGACACCATCCAGGCCGTCGACGTGCCCACCGTGAAGTCGACCGTATAGGACGTGGCTGTGGTCGCAATCCGAAAGACCAGGTTGTACGCCGCGTGCGTCACCCCATCCTCTTCCTCGTTGATTTGCGTGTAGGATCCGCCCGGTGTGATGGACGTATTCGCCGCGCTCCCATGCGCAAAGACGCCGATAATCAGTTCGTTCGCCGTGGCCGTCGTAATCGCATCGCTGGCACTGGTCGCCGTGCCGCTACTATTGCCTCCGTCGACGGAATGCGGCGTGCTCGCGTGCTGGCCGGTAAATTCGCTGGCCCCGTACGAAAAGTAACTCCCTGCCGCTCCGGTTCCCGTGGCCGTAATGGTGCAGGCGCTTGAACTTGTCGCCACCGCATACGCGATCCAGTTCCACACGTCGTTCGGAGATCCGCCGCCGTGCTCATCGCCGTCGATCGTCCAGTTGCCGGTTGTGCAGGTAGAGGTAATCGTTAGTTGCGAGATCGCGGTACTACTGGGGGCATACCACACCCCGCCCGCAACGAGCAGATTCCCGCTCGTGACGTTGTTGGCATACGCGGCCGTACACGTCCCCGAGGTGTTATCACAGATCCCTTCGGCTCGGTGCGTGCCGGAGCCCACTTCGCTGATCGCGCCCCATGAGAGCGAGGGCAGGAGCAGGAGGAAAAGCAAGATCCATCGTCGCATCGTCGTCTCCTATTGCAAACGAATGACACCGCTCATACTACTAACCCCGCTCAAGATGCTGTGATTCAGCGCGTAGACCGTTGACCCCGGAGCCGCCAAGTTATCGGCCGCATTGTCCAGCACCAACATGCGACGCGCCGCCGGCGGCGTGAACACTTGCGAGCCCGTATTCGTGATCGTGCCTAGATCCGTGGTCGCGTTCGTGTCGGGATTCCACCACCAGGCATGGGACGAGGCCCCGCCTAAAAGCGACAGTTGCACGGTGACGGTCGCCGTGGTGGGATTCCACACCATCGTGGTTTGCCCGCCAGTCGTTTGCGCCGTGGCTTTGTAGTTCGTCCCGCTGCCTTTGCTCGACGTCACAATGGCGTTGCTATAGTCCGGCGTGAGCTTCCACCACGCCCGCGAACGCATCAGTTGAGCGCATCGCTGCATGTTGACGTTCCCGGCGCTCCCGAGTTCGCCTTCCCATCCGGTGCCGAAGTACCACAGCGGATCGTTCCCGAAGACATGGCCCAAGAGCGCCCCGCCCAAATAGGCGTTGTAGATTTGTCCTTGTAAGACGGTGGGCGTATCCGACCCGCTGCCTTCATAGTGCCCTTCGACATACATGAAGGGGAGAGTGCCCACTCGCTGATAATCGTTTTGAATTTCTGTCTGCGGGTTCGTGTACGAGTACGTCGTATTGAGATCGATCAAGGACGAGTAATCGTCCAGGGCGGAGCGTTCCGGCGCACTGTGCGCGGTATGGAGATGCCCGCCCGTATCCGCCGAGAGAATCCCCGTGCGGATTGCCGCAACTCGTGCCGCTGCGTTCGTGAAATCGTTGGCGTTCGCGTCCCCGCCATGGACCCATATGATATTGCCCTGGTTCTTGTAGCGATTGCCGAGGAAGGCGCCGTAGTTCTGCATGGCCGTATTCGTCTGCGCCTGCATGTTGGCGCACCAGCCTTCAGCGCCACAGTTGAACCCGAGATAGGCGGGAAAGAAGAGCACCACCATGTTCCCTTTCCAGCACATTGGGATCCTAAGCTTAGAATTCCACGTGGACAAGTTGTCGCG
>JADMIO010785016.1_pt1 | contig 48030 bp, 40 predicted proteins | sample 8958161 | NCBI WGS metagenome assembly JADMIO01 (sample SAMN16585339, study PRJNA669376) | soil metagenome | isolation source: Crop rotation soil | place: USA: Cullars Rotation, Alabama | collected 2011
CTTTCCCAAATAACAAAACGCCTTCTTATTGCTGCGGCCCACGCGCCCGCGCATCTGGTGCAAATCGGACAGCCCGAAATTGTTGGCATTGTTGATGAAGATCGTATTGGCATTCGGCACGTCAAGTCCGCTTTCGATGATTGTTGTCGCAACCAAAACATCGAATTCACCGTTCATGAACGCGAGCATGAGTTCCTCGAGTTTTTTTCCTTCCATCTGGCCATGCCCAATCCCGACACGTGCATTCGGGACCAAGCGCTGGATCATTCCGGCCACTTCGCGGATGTTCTCGATCCGGTTGTTGATGAAGAATACCTGGCCGTTCCTTTGGATTTCATACGATATCGCATCGCGGATCAGTTCCTCATTAAACCCGACGACATTCGTCTCGATCGGGTAACGGTTCGGCGGCGGCGTGGTAATCACCGATAAATCGCGGGCAGCCATTAGTGAAAATTGCAGCGTCCGCGGAATCGGTGTGGCGGTCAGCGTCAGCGTATCGACATTCGCGGAGATCGTCTTGAGCTTGTCCTTTACATTGACCCCAAATTTCTGCTCCTCATCAATAATCAATAAGCCCAAATCCTTAAACTTCACATTTTTATTCACGAGCTGGTGCGTCCCGATGACAATATCGAGCCGTCCATCGGCAAGGTCTTTCAGTGTTTCCGTTTTTTGCTTTGCAGTCCTGAAACGGTTCAGGTAACCGATCGTCACCGGCATGTCCTTCAGCCTTTCGGAAAAAGTCCGGAAATGCTGGTAAGCCAAAATCGTAGTCGGCACCAAAACCGCGACCTGCTTGCCATTATCAACGGCTTTGAACGCGGCACGTATCGCCACTTCGGTCTTCCCGAATCCGACATCGCCGCAGACCAAACGGTCCATCGGGCGGTCGCTTTCCATATCGGCCTTGACCTCCTGTGTGGCCTTGGTCTGGTCCGGCGTATCTTCGTAGATAAATGAGCTTTCGAGCTCCAACTGCAGGTAACTGTCGGGATGGTATTGGAATCCTTTTTCGAGCCTGCGCTTCGCATAGAGCTGGATCAGGTTGAATGCAATGTGCTTGACGCGCGCCTTGGTTTTCTGCTTCAGGATTTTCCAGGCGTTCGAACCGAGCTTGTAAATCTTCGGCGGGGCGCCATCCTTGCCGTTGTATTTGGCAATCTTGTGCAGCGAATGGATGCTGACGTAAACAATGTCATTATCAGCGTAAACCAATTTTATCGTTTCCTGCGTCTTGCCTTCGACCTGGATTTTCTGCAACCCGCCAAATTTCCCGATGCCATGGTCGATGTGCGTGACATAATCGCCAACGGACAAAGTAGTCAATTCCTTCAGCGTAATCGTCTGCTTTTTCGAATAGCCGTTCTTAATACTGAATTTATGGTAACGCTCGAAAATCTGGTGGTCGGTGTAGCACGCAACTTGGTTTTCCTCATCGATAAAACCCTGATACAGCGGCATCACGATGGTTTCATATTGCTTGCGTAAATCTTCGGCATTGGTTTCGTCAAGGCTCTCGAAGATGTCATGGAATCGCTTCGCCTGCTGCTCATTGGAACAGAACAGGTAATTTTTAATCCCGTTGAAATGGTTGTCGCTTAAATTGTTCAGCAGCAAATCAAACTGCTTGTTGAACGACGGCTGCGGCTTGCTGCGGAATTCAAAGACCGCATCGGTTTTGAAAATCGCTTTCGAACCGGTTTCGGCAACCGTGAAATCCAATGCCTTTTTGCCAAACGTTTCGCGGTTCAGGAAAAGCTGCTCCGGCCTGGCGTGCCTGATTTCCTTGTTGAGTTTTTCAAAAGCGTCGCCGGCCTTTTCGTATAATTTATCGAGCTTATGGAACAAGCCTTCGGTGTCGCTGATGAAGATGATCGATTTCGGGTTGATGTAATCGAGGAAGCTCTCGCGGTTTTCCTGAAAAAACTTGTTTTCGACATTCGGGATGATGGCGATTTTCTTCTGCCTTTCAATCGAAAGCTGGGTTTCGACATCAAAACTGCGGATGCTTTCCACCTCATTCCCGAAAAACTCGATACGGTACGGATGGTCGTTCGAAAACGAAAATACATCGATAATCCCACCACGCACAGAGAATTCGCCCGGCTCCGAAATGAAATCCACACGCTTGAATTCATATTCAAACAACACTTCATTAATGAAATCAATCGAAATCTTATCGCCCAAAGCAATCTTAAGCGTATTCTTATCGAGTTCCTTCTTGGTGACGACCTTTTCAAAAAGCGCTTCCGGATAAGTGACAATAACACTTGGCTTTTTCCGCGAATTGATGCGGTTCAAAACCTCAGCGCGCAACAGGATATTGGCGTTGTCCGTATCTTCAATCTGGTATGGGTTGCGGTAGGATCCCGGATAAAACAGCACATCCTCGCCGTTGATCATCTGCTCGAGGTCGTTCAGGAAATAGGCCGCCTGTTCCTTGTCGTCGAGGATCAGCAGGAACGGGTTGTCCGACTTTTCAAACAAGGCTTTGATAACAAACGAAAACAGCGATCCCGTGAGCCCTTTCAGGTGCAGCTTTTGCTCCCTGATCTGGAGCTGTCCTGCAATCCGGCTTATCTTGACGTCGTGGTCGTATTTATTGAATAAGGCCTGTCTGCTCAAGGGCTTTATTTTAATTTGATGGGTTTATTCGGGATGGCCCTCGTGGTATCAAGCATCCGGATCATGTCGGATTCACCCTGCTCCAGCGGCACATTGTCTCGCGAAACGACTTCCTCCATCTGCAATTTCAGCGAAAAAAGCGTGGCATTGATGTCTGAAATGCACATAACGACTTTCTGTTCCGGAATATCATCAAGGCTGATGTAAAGATCGAGGGAGCGTATCTTGGTCGTCAGCGCGACAATACGGCTGCGGATTTCAGGCTGTGCGAATTTCATCGGAAGGTTGTTGTTCAGCGCCATGACCCTTTTTGAGAGTTCCTGTGCCTTTTTCTTGAACGCACCGATGGAACTTTTGGGTTTCTGCCGCAATTCGGTCAGGAACAGGCGCCATTCTTCCCAGTTTCCGGCAATAGCCTGCGTTTGTGTATTTAAAGGCTGGTCGCTGAATTTCCAGGAACGCTCAATCACATTGAAGACCATTTCCTTTTTCTTGAGGTCTTTCTGTATTTCAGCGGTATGCCTGGTCTGGTCGTCCTGGCAGGAAAACAGCAGCAGCGATAAAAGGCAGATCAGTGATGGTACTTTCATTTTCAACGGTTGAAGCGCAAAGTTACTGTTTCTTCTAAAAAGGAAACGCTTCTGCGGTAAATTTAAAGAATATTTAGCGTGGATGTCGAAAGTCAAAGTCAAAAGCCGAAAGCATAAATGTTTACGGAAAGTCTCCTTTTTCAATTTAAAATTATATCCCCTAACTTAATTTCTGAGGCAATTTTTTGACTTTCGACTTTTGACTTTCGACTTTCAACTATATTTGTACCATAAACAACACCAACATGCCAAAAATACTCATCATCGGTGCCTGTGGCCAAATCGGGACCGAGCTTACGCAAAAGCTGCGCTCCATTTATGGTACCGAAAACGTCATCGCTTCCGACATCCGCAAGCTCAACACCGATGTCGTGAATTCGGGTCCGTTTGAAGTCGTCAACGCGCTGGATTTTAACCAAATCGAGCACCTCATCGAGAAATACCATATTGAGGAAGTCTACCTGATGGCGGCTTTATTGTCCGCTACTGCAGAAAAGAATCCGGCGTTTGCATGGGACCTGAATATGAATTCATTATTCCATGTGCTCAATTTAGGCAAAGCCAAAAAAATCAAGAAGATATTCTGGCCGTCGAGCATTGCCGTTTTCGGGCCCACAACCCCGAAGGAAAATACGCCGCAATATACCATTATGGAACCTTCGACGGTTTACGGCATCAGCAAGCAGGCCGGGGAAAGATGGTGTGAATATTACCACAATATTTACGGTGTCGATGTACGCAGCATCCGTTATCCGGGACTGATCAGCTGGTCCACGCCTCCGGGTGGCGGCACGACGGATTATGCAGTCGACATTTACCATAAGGCGTTGTCCGAAAAAAAATACGAATGCTTCCTCAAGGAAGGCACGCGCATGCCGATGATGTACATGGATGACGCGATCAATGCGACAATCAATATCATGAAGGCGCCTGCGGAACAGATAAAGATCCATTCCTCCTACAACCTGGCCGCGATGAGCTTTGCTCCGGAAGAAGTGGCCGCTGAAATCAAAAAGCACATCCCTGAATTTGAAATCACCTATGCGCCCGATTTCAGGCAAAAGATTGCCGACAGCTGGCCCGCAAGCATTGACGACAGCGAAGCACGGAAGGATTGGGGCTGGAGCCATCAGTTTGACCTGGAGACGATGACAAAGGACATGCTGGAGCATCTGGCTGATGAAGCACAATAAAAAAACCGCCCGATAATCCGGGCGGTTTTTGCATTAAACCAATTCAGATATTAAACTATTGCGCCTGTACAATCGTCGGGCGCAATGATTCCAAAACGGCAACCACATCAGTATACAATTGCGTATTGGCGGCTACGCCGTTGGCTTGTGCCGCCGCACCGACATAACCTTCAAACTTCGTGTAATCGGCGTTCGTGGCCTTTGTACCCATCCTGGGGTTTATGGCCGGATTGTGCGCCGACGCCATGTCTGCGCCGTTGTACGTATTGACTGCATTGGTCCCTCCGGTATTGAACGAGAAGAAGTCGGTGAGGTTGTCCGTCAGGATGGCCAGGTTGGTGGTGTTTCCTGCGCCCACTTCGGCAAGCAGCGGCGCGAAATGAGCGGAGAGGTTTCCGTCGGCACCGGCCTGGATGTCCGCAACGATAAGCCCTACGGTCGAATTCACTACTTTGCGGTAGCTCAGGCGGCCCTGCTCTATCATTTGTCCCGGATTGTCCGGATCGGCTACCATGGTTGTGCCGCCAAGTCGGGCATAAATGGATTGCGTGTCTTCACTTTCGTTATCAGAATCGCTGCACGATACTAATGTTGCGCCTGTTGCGAAAAACATCGCCAGCAGTACGCCTTTGGTAAACTTTGTCATAAAATTATGGTATTAGGGTTATTGAAATATACTTTGCACGGCAAGTGCGAACTTGTATTTGAAGCTACCGGGATCCATCGCCGGACAGACCTGTTTGGCTGCAAGCGCTTTGGGCACGGTAAACATCCTGGCGTCATAATGTCCTTTGGCCATCAGCTCGTCGAAGACTTTTTGGGAATCGGTCAAACGATTGTCGTGGAAATACACCACGACATTGTTTTTTACGATAATATTATCCGAAGTAATGCCCTTGATGCTGCGCAGGTTGGCAGTGACTTCGCTTTTTTTGGCCTCATCGAGCGGCGCGCTGAAGTCGATGCGGCTCACCTGGATGTTTGGCGTGTCCAGCTTTAACGGGCGGGACATGGCAATATGTGCCACGAGTACGATAAACAAAAGCAGCGTTGTGCCCAACAGGGACAATGCGGCTATCTTGATTTTTTTGCGTGTTTTCATAATCTGATGAATTGGTTTTACAATGGTCAATCAGAAACTACTTACGCCGGAAAAATGGTATTGGTTTTTTAAAACAGTGAATTTGCTTAATTTATATTTATTATAAATAAACCGCGTGAAAAACTCCGGTGGTGTTCCGGAGTTGCTGTTATTTTTTTCTGAGCGCTTCGATGAGTTTGTCCTCATATGCTGCTTTGGCCTTGATGACTTCATCGGTATCATCGTTCGGAACAGTCATTGAAAGGACATAATGCACAATCTTCCATTGGCCGTTTTCCTTTTTCAATACGCCGGAACCGCGGCAGATCTTCATCCATGTATCCAGCAGTTCGTCGAACCAGGCAATTTTCCCATCTTCGCTAAAATAGATATGGCGTTCCAGCGGCTTGAAATCCCAGGCTTTCCCTTTGTCAAAAAAAGGCTTTGCAAATGCGATGAAGGCTTCTTTTGACCAATTTTCCGTAGGATCGGTGCCTATGAAGATCCCGTCTTTGGCAATCAGTGAAAAGTAACTGTCGAAATTGGCTTCGGCAGCGGCTTTGTGCCAGTTGTCAAGCAGCGTGGCAATTTCAGCCGTCTTTTTATCGGTTTGGGCATTGAGGGTGAGGGTGAAGAATAGTAGTAAAGCGATGAGTTTTTTCATTTGGAAGTTTTTTCTAAAAGTACGAAATTAATTAGCTAATGTGATAATTAGCGGATTAGCGAATGAACTTTCAGAAGATAACCGATTCACTAATTCGCTAATTTGCTAATCGGATCACTCGCTAATTCCAATATTCCTACAGGTTCCTGCTTATGTTCCAGTGTCTCATCATGCTGCGACAGGTCGAGCCCCTGGTGTTCTGCTTCTTCGGAAACGCGCAAAGGGATGAAGATGTTCGTCACCCTGAACAGGACCAATGCACCGACGAAGGTAAATACCGAAACCAACACCAGTGCCACCATATGATGCCCGAACACGGTCCAGCCGCCGTGCAGCAGGCTCGCATTTTCCCCCTGCGCGAAAATGGCCGTCAGGATCATGCCCATAATACCGCCGATGCCGTGGCAGGCAAAGACATCGAGTGTGTCGTCGATGCGTTTCATGAATTTCGCGTTCAGGACTTTATTGGAAACGATGGCGGTGATGAAGCCAAAGAAGATGCTCTGCGGAATGGTCACGAATCCGGCCGCCGGTGTAATGGCTACAAGTCCGACAACCGCACCGACGCAGGCGCCCAAAGCCGAAACCTTCCTGCCATTGAGCCTTTCGAAGAAAATCCAGGTGAGCATGGCAGCCGCGGAAGCCGTAGTCGTAGTTGCAAAGGCGATGGCTGCCGTTTCGTTCGCCGCGAGGGTGGACCCGGCATTGAAGCCAAACCAACCGAACCACAGCATGCCCGTACCGAGCAGCACAAACGGGATGTTCGTAGGGATGTGGTTGCTATTCCTGCGTTTGCCTAAGACCAAAGCTCCGGCCAGCGCCGCAAAACCGGCACTCATGTGAACGACGGTTCCTCCGGCAAAATCCTTTACGCCGAAATACGTGCCAAGGATGCCGTTGGGATGCCAGACCGAGTGGCACAGCGGCGCATAAATCAGTATCGTGAACAGGCAGATGAACAACAGGTACGAGATAAAGCGGACACGTTCTGCAAACGAGCCCGTAATGATGGCCGGGGTGATGATGGCGAATTTCATTTGGAACAGCGCAAACAGCAGGAACGGAATGGTCGTGGCCATCTGGGCATGCGGTAATACGCCTACATGGTCAAAGAATGGGAACGACAGCGGATTGCCGATGACGCTGTAAAAATGACCATCGATGTAAAAGCCGAGTGGTTCGCCAAAAGCCAGGCTGAAGCCGACGATGACCCATATGAGCGTAACGACGCCAAGGCAGATGAAGCTTTGCAGCATGGTCGAAATCACGTTCTTCTTACCGACCATACCGCCATAGAAGAACGACAGCCCGGGTGTCATCAGCAACACGAGGCAGGAGGCAGTGAGCATCCAGGCGACATCGGCGGTATTGATGCTTTCCGGTTTGCCGAATTGGGTAAGGACTTCCGGGGTATCGGCAGAGGGTTGCCAAAAGAGGCCTGCAACAGCAGCAATCGCAATGACTGCAAATGAAATTATCCAGCGCTTTTCGATTTTCATAACGTTATTTTTAGTTATACCCCTGTTTTAATTAGGGTAAAGTTATGAAATGTGTGAAATTATTTTGAATTACCCCTTTAAAAATTTACGATAACGTTGTAATGTAAGCTCAACCATTTTCTATGTAAACAAAAATTGTCTATGATTACTTTACCACATAGATACATAGGGTTTGCTATGTATCTATGTGGTTGGCAAATTAAAAGGCATAGGCAAGTCTTTTTTTACATAGAGCACCTAATTTCTGTTGGCGTAAAGTTTTCGATAGTGACTAATTCATATCTTGCAGTTACTTAATCCATCACATGAAAGAGAAACCAAAAATATCCTTATGGACTAAATCCTTAAGATTCCTGCGCAAATACAGCCTCGTTATTTTTATAGCATTGGGGTTGTTGCGGCTGCTGAGCCAGGAAAGGCCGACCACTTTCGGTGATGTGTTGCTGAATATCGCGGTGACGGCGATCATGTATGGCATATTCATCTGGGGCTACCGGAATGTGGCGCGCAACCGCATAGATAAAAAAAAGTCTTAAAGCCGGGCCGGTGGGCAGGTTATTTACTGAATACGTTTTCTTTCCTGAGTTTTGAGATCAGCCCTATGAATGCCTGCCTTTCCGGGGCTTCCACCTGGATGACGGTCTTTTCGCCGTTGGCGGCAATAATGTGCAGCTTATAACTGTCGGTGAAATGGCGCAGCAATTTGCCGATAAGACCGGAGGCATTGATGACTTTACGCCTGACGAGGAACATCTTTTCGATTTGGGAAACGTAAAAGGTATGCATCTTACTGCCTTCAAACAGGTTCAGGATGTCGTCTTCGATGTGGAACGGTGCCATATGGGGTGCATTTTTCGTGTACATATTCATGGGTTTTAAGACGAGATACAAAGGAACCCCGTTTGCCGTTATTGCGTGTTACGGAATTTTGACGTGGATTTACGGAATTACGATATGTTGGCCAATGCAATGTTACATGCGCCGCTTCACCGGAATCCCGGGTACAAACCCGACATGAAGTTGGCGCTGCGCCAGGGATGGAAGCGGCAGCCCGCAGCCTGAAAGGCGAGGACTATAGCGGACAGCCCGGCCCGCAGGGGGCGCCATAATCCGTATCAGTAGCCAATAAACTAAGGCACTCAGGCACTTTGCACTAAGGCACCTGCACTCAGGCACTTTGCACTCAGGCACTTTGCACTCAGGCACTCCTCCACTAAAAAAAGCCGCCTCAAACGAGAACGGCTTTTCCGGATATATATATAGAGATATTAAGTGCTTAGGAAGCCTGGGCGCTGGTGTATTCGCGTACGTAACGCACGGCATCGGTAAAATGCCAGCAGTCTTCAGGGCGCAGCTTGATGCGGATCTTCTGATTGTCGGTCGTATTGACGCGCAGCTTGTAGGTACGGTCCTCGACGTAAACCATCAGTCCCATAAACGCCGGGAAATAAGTCGATTTGCGTTTCCTGATATCCATCTTGTTGATGGTCACCAGCGGTACGCTATACCTTTTATCCTTAAAATTGATGTCAAGCACATCGTTGTCGATCCTGACGTAAGGCGAGCGGAGGGCGTTGGTGGCTTTCATGATATTGTAATTTTGTTTTACAAAGAAAGCGAAATCGATATCGTGGATGTTGTGGGATTTTGGGGAAAGTTTATGGTTTAAGCATAATAGCTTATTTTGCAAGGCGTTGGGGACAGGATAAACTGACGTATGATAGGTTGTGGGTGCATATAAGCGGCATTGGACCAGCTTAATGCGGTAAAGAGGCTACATAAAGCGGTATTGACGCAACATCAAGCGGGTCTGAAGCATGATAAAGCGGCATCGAACCAGCTTTAAGCGGGTTCCAAACATGATAAAGCTGGTTTGAACCAGCTTACTGCGGTATCGAACCCGCATCATGAGGCATGGAACCCACACTAAGAAGGGACAGCTATGGATGGGCATATTTAGTATCAATGCTGATTTTTTCAGTAACAGTGCTGATTTTTTCAGCAGCAATGCTGTTTTATTCAGCATCAGTGCTGATTTATTCAGTAACAGTGCTGATTTTTTCAGCAGCAATGCTGATTTATTTAGTATAGATGCTGAATATTTCAGCAACAGTGCTGATTATTTAAGCTCCTATGCTGAATATTTCAGCACTGATGCTAAATTATTTAGCATCAGTGCTGTTTTACCGGGTATTTTTATTGGATTATCTTCTAAGGCGGCTGATATCAGATGATCCCCTTGTCCAATCCGGTTAGAGTGAATTTTTAGATTGCAGGTGGTGTTCGATGATTGCGATAACAGCGGGAAGATCTTAGCGGATTTGGGTGGTCCAGAAGCGGAGGACTATTTAAAATAAATCCGGTTGTGGATTTCCTCGATTTGCTTTTCAACGCTGCGCACAGTGGTGAAGAGGTTTTTCTTGATGTCGTTGGACCAGAAACGGAGGACTGTCCAGCCGGATTGGATAAGATGCACATTCACTTCATTATCCCTTTGCATATTGCGTTCAATTTTCTTTTGCCAGAATTCGGCATTGTTCTTTGGCCGTTTGGCTTCGATATGCCAGTACTTGCCATGGAAAAATTCGCTGTCGACGAAAATGGCAATCTTATATTTCTTGAAGGAAAGATCGGGAGTTCCGAAAATGGATTTATCGTGTTTACGGTAGCGATGGCCGCGTCGCCATAGGGCTTTGGCGAGCAACATTTCGGGCTTGGTATTCTTCCCGCGAATCTTGCCCATTAATTTACTGCGTTCTTCTTTTGTAAAGATGTCCATAAATATACCATTACGATCTTTTCAAATGGCGTGTATGGAAGTTTAAGGCTTATGGTAAAATTAGAATTTAGCAGCTTCAGATTTTATCAACGAATCCTAATTATGTTGTATAATTTCTTTTATATATGAGGAATTTATCCAATAGCTTTTCTTCTTCTCAAAAGTTCCAAAAGAGGTTTCCATTAAATCCGCACTGTCCGCTCCTTTGGGGCGAACATGAAAAATCTTATTGTCTGAAATTTTGTAGAAATTATCGAAGTGATTATTTCTGATTTTTGACTTTGTATCATTCCAAAATTCTTCTGCAGTAATCAAATCTTTCGAAGGCATTGTCCAAAAGAAAACTTTCTTTAATCGCAAGACGTTTTCTTTGTCTTTTTGGAAAATCACAAAAAAGAATCTCTTAGTTAAGGTGTTAAACCAATATGACTCTTCCCATCCTTCGCTAACTATTTCTTTATATTGTATTTGTGCAAAGGACATGCTTTCTTTCAAACTACCTGATTTTTCAAGTTTTACCGTTTTCATTTCTATATCGGCTTTCTCGAATTCCTCTATTTTTTTCTTCCTTACCCCTAATATCCCCCTAGCTATGGCGTTTGAAATTTGCTTTGAATTTCCTGGATTGAGATTCAGTGTGTCAATTATTTCAGTATGACTTAATCCGATATAGGGTTTGAATTTCTTAATTACTAAATCTTCGAAGGTTTCTCCTATTTCATATTCGTTTACAGACTTAACAATTGGTTCTACTTCATTGAGATTAAGCTTCCAATATTCTGCTCTCCTTTCGCCTAGAGCATTTTCATCATTTAAAATCCTATCATATTCATTATAATCGATTACGATTTTTTCTTTTCGAAAACTCTTTTCAATAATGAAGTTCAGATATTTCGATTTTAAAGAAAACGCACGCTGCATTGCCATTTCATCGGAAAAGGGCTGAGCTCTTAAGGAACTGGCATTCGCCCCTTTTGTACACGCTCCTAAATAAATGGTATCTCCTTCTGACAACTCATGGGCTTTACCAGCCTTAATCTTTGCAATAATTTTTTGCCAGTCATCTTTAATAATCTTCAAATCTGTTGCAGGAAACTGCCATAGACGGATAATCTTAAATACATAATCAATATCAAGTTTTTCCTGCTCATACAAATAAAACATCAGAAGCAGAAGCTGATTCTTTTTCCAAAAACTGCTATTTGTGAAAGTGTTTTTATATTCCTCATTATAATTAATGATATTAAAAACAAGTCTTTCCTTAGATACAAATCCGCTTCTCGTTTCTTTAATAGGGGTCGTTTTTAGTTCGACTCCCGCTTCAGCAAAATCAGGCCCTGAAATAGAATTTGGCTTATATTTGAAATATAAATCTTCCAGTAATTGTCCTAGCTTCCCTTTGCCTGAATAAGTCTGAATTGCATCTTCTCCAATAACATTTTTCAAGGATTTGTTTAATAAACGTTCAGCGTAGGCTTCGATTGATTTCGGATTTGTTTTATCAAAGGGGACAGGTTCCATTTCTATGAATGTATTTTGTCATAAAGTGCTATGCCAACCTTTTCAATAATCCCTACAACCAATGCATTTCCCATAAAAAATGCTCGCTTTGTATCTGTAATCCCTTCTAATGCAGTATGATTATCCGGGAACATATTCAATCTTTCTAATTCGACAGGAGTTAATCGTCGAAGCCCTTTTTTAGTTTTCACTACATGTTTGAAACGTGATGGTGATTTACCCCCTTCTCCTGTAATAATTGTTCGTGATGCATTGTCTAATGCGTCAGGAAATATCATTGCTCCTTCACTGTAATTGTATTCAAAATCATCTGATGTCTTTCTAACTTCTTTTTTTGAACCTTTTAAGTATTCCCATTTAGGAAGGTCATTTTCATCGATAAAGAAATCGCGGGTTACTTCGCCGTTTTGCAATACATCCTTAAGAACTTTTCGTTCACCATCATAATTAGGATTCGTTTTTATCGTAGAAACTTTACCATCAATCATTAACCCTGTATTTAAAAAAGGAGATAATTTCATTCCTTGGTTGAAGTTTTCTGTAATCTTTACTAAATCCCCAATCAATTCTAAGTTCTCTATTTTATTTTCCGGCGATGCAGGAAAAGCAGTGGCAAAAGTGCCTTCATTTAGAAGCCAATCATTTTGATTAGCCTTTTTCATTTTTTTGTACAAATCTGTTGATTTATGGTATCCCAAAAAGAAAATCCTTCTCCTTCTTTGTGGCATTCCATATTCGGCTGCATTGATAACGCGCCATTCTACAGCATAACCTAAATCATTTAAAGATTTCAGCATGACGGCAAAATCTCTGCCTCTTTGATTGGAAGGAGATTTTAATAATCGGTCTACATTTTCTAAAAAAAGGTATTTCGGCTTATTCTTTTTTTCCGATAAGATTTTATGGATTGACCACCAAAGCACTCCTTTTTTTCCAATAAGTCCTTTTGAATTGTGCAATGTCGTGGCTACTGAATAATCCTGGCATGGAAATCCTCCCACTAACAAATCATGATCAGGAATCTCCGACACTGGAACTTGGCTTATGTCCTGATTTGAATGATTCTCTTTTCCAAATTTATTCTCATAAACAAGAGACGCGTGTTGTACTTTAGTTGAAGGTTCCCATTGATTACTCCAAACTATTTTAAAATTATCAGATGCTCGTTCTAATCCTAATCTAAATCCCCCAACTCCGGCGAATAGCTCAACTACCTTAAGTGTGTATTTCATATACTATCGTAGAAAATTCAATAAAAAAATTAATCACTAATCAATGATTTTTAGGGAGAAATCTATCCCAACAAAACTAACCAATAATAATTGTATTGTCAATTTTATCAACTTTTTTTATAGACAAAATCAGCATATTTTTAACACCACCCTAACACCAAAACCTTTTACATTTACCCCACCAAAACTACAACATGAAACAAATCCTTGCCTTATTATGGGCTTTCCTGACTTGCGTTACCCTCAGCGCACAGCAGATTACCGGCACCGTCACCGATGCGTCAAACAAAATGCCGCTCGCGTTTGCGAATATCAAAACCGATACCGGCATCAACGTGAGTACGGATATCAACGGGAAGTTTGTCATTAGTGCCGCCGCACAGATTACATCGCTGAGTTGCACCTATGTAGGGTATAAGCCTAAAAAAGTAACGGTCGCCAAAGGCCAGGCGGTTGTATCGATAGCATTGCAGCCCGATGAGAATGCGCTGCCCGAGGTGGTCGTCACGAGCGTGAATCCCGCCAACGAAATCATCCGCAAGGTGATTGCAAACAAGAAGCGCAACAACCCCGAAAACCTGAAATCGTTCGAGTACAACTGCTATAATAAGATTGCGCTGAATGTCAACGACCCGGACACGGTGCAGAATAAGATTTCGAAAACCATGCATTTTTTCATGATCGAGTCGGTGACGAAAAGGAAATTCCTGAGTCCGGACCTGAGTGAGGAAACCGTGTCGGCATCGCGCGTGTCGGGTTTTAAGGATCCGGAGTTTACCGCCGTGATGAACGATTTCCAGCCATTCACCTTTTACAATGACGACATCAGGATGCTCGACAAGCATTACCTGAACCCGATCAGTAACGGCAGCCTGGGCAAATACAAATTCCACCTCGAGGAAACGCGCCTCGTGGATAACGACACCGTATTTGTAATTTCGTTTTATCCAAAAAAGGATAAGAAGTTTGATGCGCTGAAAGGCCAGCTGTACATCAACAGCAACGGCTATGCAGTGCAGAATGTGGTCGCATCGCCTGCCGAAAAGAAGAAAATCGAACTGCATATCATCCAGCAATACCAGTTTACGGGCGGGCAGTGGTTCCCCGCACAGATGAGCTTCTCACTCGTATTCAATGATTACCCGACGAAAAAAATGTCAATGTCGATGGATGGCAAAAGCTACATCGACAGCGTAAAGATTAATCCGCCACTGCGCAGGCGGGATTTCGGGATTGAGACGGTACAGGTCCTGCCCGATGCTACGCGGAAGGACAGCATCTATTGGAACACCTTCCGCAGGGAACGGCTCAATGCCATCGACAGGAAAACCTACCGCATGATCGACAGCGTCGGACAGGAACACCACCTCGACAGGATGCTCAAGGGCTTCGTTGGCTTTGCCAGCGGCAGGCTGCCCATCGGGCCGGTGGATATCGACCTGAACCGCACCTTTACCTATAATAAATATGAAGGCCTGCGGTTAGGCACCGGTTTTTATACGAATGAGAGGCTGTTCAAAAACCTGACCATCGGCGGTTTTTACGGCTATGGGTCAAAAGACGAGGAATCCAAATACGGCAGCGAATTGATTTACGAGGCTTCGCGGAAGCACGAGCTGCGTTTTGGCATACAATATTATAATGACTTGTTTGAAACCGGCATCCCGAATGTCGATTTGTCACGCAAATCGCTGTTCGATTACCGCAAATTCATCGGGTCGCAGTATGATATGAAGGAAGGTCTTGCGGCTTCTATCGGATTGCGGAGCTTCCGTTACTTTAAGTGGAAATTCACTTTGGCCTCAGAAAATGTCACCCCGAAATACCTTTATGCGTTTGATTATGATGGCAGCCCCACGTTCCGTTACCACAACAGCAGCCTGAATGTAAATCTGAGGTTCGCTTATAAGGAACGCCTGACAACGGTGTTCAACAAGCGCAGCAGCGGCGGGACGGCTTATCCGATATTGAATGTTTCGTACACCCGCGGGCTCAAGGATTTCCGTGACGGCGATTTCAATTATGACAAGGTCGAGGCGCAACTGGACCAGTCTTTTTATACGAAAAGCTTTGGTACGACTGCTTATACGCTACAGGCCGGATATATTAACACACCGCTGCCCTACGGCCTGCTGTTTACCGGCGAAGGCAGCCATGACAAGGATGCGCCCGTGATCATGAAGAATACCTTCCAGACGATGAGACCATACGAATTCCTGTCGGATCGCTATGTTAACGTATTCCTGTCGCATGATTTTTCGGGCTTGTTGTTTAAAGCGGGTAAATTCCAGCCGGGGATTTCCTTGCACACGAACCTGGGGTGGGGTGAGCTTTCGCATCCTGAAGCGCAGCAATTGATCGGCTTTAAGGTAAAGGACAAATGGTTTGCCGAATCCGGGCTGCAGCTCGACAGTCTGCTTAAGCTCGATTATTTCGGGATGGCCGATGCGGGATTCGGCGTAGCGGCGTATTACCGTTATGGTGAATATGCGCATCCTGATTTTAATGACAACCTGGTGTTTAAGTTTACCTTTAAGATGACGTTGAAATAAGGCCGGAAAGTACGACAGCTAATAGACAGCTATTATATGCTTAGGTAGTATGCCCTTCGGGACTGTCCTTACCTTGCCTGCCCATGTCCGGTGCCTTACCAAAACCTGTCATTTGCCCCTTAAAACATAAGGCGGCCCGTACTGACGGCGCTTACGGAATACCCATCCAACATTACACAATTCCCACGCCCAAATCCTGTAAACAATGGTGCTAATCCCGTAAATGATTGTTGCGCGATGGCGCTAATTTTGGCATAATAAACTTAAATAAAATTATTGCCATGAAAAATTTCAGACTCTACATGTTAGCCGCGGCAGGATGCTTAGCGATAACATCATGTTCATCGGATGATGACAACAACAATTCCAACTTAAACAGCGACCTCACGGGAACTTATGAACTGACTTCGGCCATCACAGGACAGGAGCAGGATTATGACGGCGACGGCGACAGTTCTGTCAACCTGGTATCGGAAGGCAGCTGCTATAACGACTCCTGGATCAGCTTCCACGATGACGGCACTTATGACGAGAGCTACTCTTACAGCACCATGGGCCAGGGCGGTGTAAGCCTGGAATGTCATACTGATATTTCAGCAGGTACCTATACAAGGAACGGGAACACGATTACCACAACACGTACTTCAGGAACCGGTTCGGCAAATGCTACTTATACCTTTGATGCGGGCGCACACAGGTTAAGCCGTGTTGCAACGAACAGTTCACAGTCTATTTTTAACATGACTACAGGGCTTTGGGCTACCATCTCAAGCAACCTGCAGCTGACATTCGAAAAATACACCGATGATGACAATGACAATGGAGCCACCGATGATGACACCGACAATGCGGGCGTCAGCGGTTCGACTGAAATCCTTGGTAGTTTCAACCTGAGCTCACTGGTTACAGGCAGCGCACAGGATTTGGACGATGATGGTGACAGTTCAACGGACCTTACTAATGAAACAAGCTGCTATTCGGATTCCCACATCGCATTCCATAACAACGGCACTTACGATGAGACCTGGTCACACAGCGTATTGGGCAACCTTGGCACGGCTTTGGAATGCAACACTGAAACCACTACAGGAACCTGGACACGTGTAGGCGACAAGATTTTTACAAGGACTTCAGGAAACAATTCTGTAACGACTTCATTTGATTTTGATTCTGATACCCACATCATAAGCCGTTCGGACAGCAATGGGGATTATCCTTCATTCAACAGTGTGACGAACATCTTCACGATGACTTCCGGAAACCTGGATTTTGAATACACCAAAGTGGGAAGCGGTAACTAAATCCTTTCAACGCTATAATTAATAACAAAAAAGCCGCTTCAGTAATGGAGCGGCTTTTCTTATGCTATATCTCAGGATATTGTAAAGGAGTAACGAAATCCTGTAAAACCATCGCTGCGGTATGATTTAATTTTGACTATTATTAAAAATTTTTAGTTATGAAAAAGTTACAGATCTTAATGCTTGCGTTGGCGGGATGCTTTACGCTGGCATGCGACAGCGATGATGACAACGACAACAACAGCAGCGAACTTGTCGGAACTTATAACCTGACGGCGTGGAATGCACCGATGTCAGTCGATTTTGACGGAAACGGAACAGGATCCTTCAACCTGATGAACGAAAGCAACTGTTTCGCAAATTCGAAACTTACGCTGAATTCCAACGGGACATATACCCTGGTGGATAATTCCGTGAACATCACCGGAACGACCTCATCCTGTGGCACACAGACTACAACAGGAACCTGGGCCAGGTCGGGAAATACGCTTACAACCACTTCCGGCAGCGGTGCTAACACTACGACCAGCAATTATGCTTATGTGTCTTCGACAGGCACTACGAATGCCACGCTGACAAGAAGCATGTCCAACGCGAATTACCCGAGCCTGAACGCACAGGGTAATCCGCAATGGTCTACAGGAGCCGTGAATATGGTGTATACCGGCACTACATCCAATTAGTGCAGGCCGCAAGTTGGCAATAAAAAGAGGAATTCGGGAAAACGGGTTCCTTTTTTATTTGTGCCGGCACTAGTTTCAGGCCACAATACAAATCCGCTTCAGGCAAAGCGGTTTTTTATTGTGGTGTTGTAACGCTATACTGTAATAGCATAAATGTCCGGCAAAGGGATACCATACATTTGAACCATATAAATTTAAAAAATTGGTTATGAAAAAATTACAGATTTTGATGATGGCGATGGCGGGATGTTTTGTAGTAGGGTGCGATGACACTGAGAATGAAGACAAAACCAATTATGATGTTGTAGGGACCTACAACCTGTCGGCTTTTAATGCACCGACGGCACAGGATTTCGATGGCAACGGAACAAGGTCGGCCAACCTTTTGGAGGAAAGCAGTTGTTACAACAACTCGAGAATGACCGTGAATTCCAGTAATACTTATACGCTGGTCGACAATTATGTGGACGTTACAGGAGATACGTCGTCATGTGCCACAAAAATTACCTCAGGATCATGGTCAAGGTCCGGAAATACGTTTACCACCATGTCAGGCAACGGGAGCAACATGGTCATCAACAATTATACATTTACACCGGCAGGCAACAGCAATAGCGCTACAATGTCCAGAAACGTATCGAACGCTTATTATCCAAGCATCAATACTTCATCGGGAAAACCGCAATCGTCTTCGGGTGATGTGAATATGGTATATACAGGCGCTGCAAACGGTAACTAGTTACCGGAAGACAACCTGTCGTTAAAAAAAAAGCCGCTTCATTACTGGAGCGGCTTTTCTTATTTTATCATAATCCGATTACATCTTCAACACCTTGAAGTTGGCTTCCTTATCTTCAGATTTCAGCTTGAAGAAATAGGTCCCGGCGGCAAATCCTGAAATGTCGACCACAGTATCAACCGCATTCACTTTTTTGCTGTACAGCAGCCTGCCTTCGATATTGTATACCAACACCTCATCGATATTGGATTTGGCGCTGATGTTTACGATATCCCTGGTTGGGTTCGGGTAGAACGTGAAATCCAGCGAAGCATTCCCCTCAATGCCCAGGTTGCCCATCGTGAAGATATATTCCTTAAAGTTCGTGGAAAGGAATTCATTACAGATCGGTCTTACTTTTACCCTGTATTGCAACCCGGCCACCAAATCCGTAGCGGCATAAGACATTACATCAACAAGTTCAGAAAATCCAAATTCATCGTTTATTTCCGACACTTCAACTTCCCATTCTTCGGTGCCGTTGGTATCTGCCCAGCTTACCTGTACTGATGTGGAAGACGTTGGGGTAACTGTAATATTGGTTACACGGTTCACACACGCCTGGAAACAATTAGTACTCAGGCAGGAGGAATTATTTACAGAACTAACGACAACAGCTGAAGGTTGCGGACCAAATCCATTGGCAAAGGAAATCCCGACACCGCTAACGAGGTGGCAATAGCTCATCATCGTACCTTTTACCGTAGAGGACGGAATAGGACCAAGTGCGCATGGATTTGACGGATCATATGGTTCTACATAACCTGCACAGCCGTCGATACAGGTATTGTTGCCGTTCCATACACAGGCGTGCGTATGCCTGGAGCCAAAAACGTGACCGTTTTCATGTGTAATCACATTGGTCGTCCAGGAATAAGTCGGCACATCGTTAAAGTACGGATCGATATCCGAATAGCTGTAGTTGTAATCCGAGCAGATGCCGGCAATAGTTGCCGCAATACCGCCAAGCCCTCCCGGGTCAACCCCGATAAGCGATCCTACGTCGCCATCAAAATTAGGGCGCACATTGCCGAACTGGTCCTTGTAATCCGAAGAGCTCGAACCGGTATAAGGATCCTGCGTTGTCCACATATAAATGGATTTCAGCGCAATATTCACCGTTTCATTCGCATACAGCGTCTGCACGTTGTTGAACAAGGCCATCATCCAGTCGGCATTGCTATATACATTGCTTCCGTTTTCCTCATATAGATCATAGTCAAGCTCAAAATACATCGAAACGCATTTGTTGGTCTGCGGGCTGGCAGTATCACTGCGGTCACGATATGCATCGAGATCGCCGGTGATATGGTTGTCATTGGTATGGCAATCAAAATTCTGCATGACCTGCATATTCTGGTCTTCGTACAGGATATAATCCGTCTTATTTCCCGGAGTATGCAGCTTGCCGATTACGAGGTTGCTCAATTGCTGGTTGGAAATGATCGCACTGACTTCACCATTATAAAAGCTGAACGAAGCAATCGAATTCTCATCCCCTTTTACCATCCCGCGGTAGTAAACGCCTGGGGTGTAGGCTACTCCCGACTGTTTATCGGTATCAAGATGAAAGCCATCGGCAAAGAGATTTACGCTGAAAAGCTGTACTTTAACCAACTGATTGTGATAAGGAATCTCTACTTCAATCGTTGGGTTTTTCTGTGTAATGATATTATTTACCGCTGCGGCATCGATTTTTGCATAGGCCGCATCCTTTACGATACGCTCGTGATTTTTCCCCGCTGAAGATTCAGGGGTGAAAATCTGGTAAGTCTTAAAAACCGCCTTCTTGGCGATCAGCTTTTCCACATCTTTCACTACCGCTTTCTGTGCCTGGAAGGTTATGGAAAACAGCAGCGCTGCGAAGAGAATAATTTTTTTCATTTTTTTTAAATTAAGAGGTCAAATATACGTGATTAATTTGTTAATTTTTTGATTTACAAAGTTTTCAGGTCCTTAATTACCTTAAATGCCACATCCACATCATCTTCGCTTACCAAAACCGTAAATTCATAAGAGGTTGAAATCACTTCGTTGATGATGATCCCTTCCCACGCAAGCCTCTGGAAGATAAAATAATACACGCCCGGTGTAGATACGTTGTCCTTTGGCAGCTTGATCGTAATGGAGGCAAGGTTCTCAAATTTGTGCAGCAAACGTTCTCCGGAAAAATGCTTGTCGACCAAATGGCTCACGCTTTCGCTGACCACGATATTGGTCTCGCTTACACCGCGTGAGGAGGTATAAAAAATATCCGAATAGTTGTTGATTTCCGAAATCAGCTCGGCCTGCTTGTTCAGGATCGTATCTGAAACGGCAAACGTAAAATCGGACAGCGAGGAGCGTACTGTGATTTCACCAAGGTTCTTTAAAACCTTAACAATCTTGTGGTTAAGCCGGAAGTCGAGGTCTTCGGAAAGCCTTTTCAGCGCCATGACGATGGCACCCTGCTTGACGTCCTTACCCAGTTCGGTTTGAAGTTCGGGAAGCATATTCCGCGAAAGCGAAGTCAGGTTAATGATGCCCTGTGATAAAGCGCTCAGCAGGAATGGTTTGGTTTTGATGTAGTTCTCGACTACAGCGGAAATTGTTTTCATAGCATTTGTAGTGTTGTTTGTTTTGCAAACATACAATTAAAAAACAATTTGTTACAAATGTAACACGCTAAAAATGATAAAAGGCATCCTCGAGGTGCTCAATAATGAATTGATTGTTAGCCGCGTGGATGGCGACGATGTCAAAACGCACTTCGGCATCGATGTCATTATCTTCCACATATTGGTTGACCGCTTTCACCAAAAGCCGTATTTTCTTAGGCTTTACGAAATCCTGTGGCAGGCCGAAATCAATCGACGACCTGGTCTTGACCTCAACAATGGCAAGCATATTGCCCTTAAGTGCGATGATGTCGATCTCGGCCTTTTGAAACTCCCAATTGGTTTCAAGTATTTCATAACCGGCTTTTTGCAGGAATGCTACAGCAAGTTCTTCTCCGAGTTTTCCTAGTTCGTTGTGGGAAGCCATTTTTAGTATTCAGTTGGTAGTGGCGGTTGCAGTTCGTCCTATTGCGTTATTGCCCTCAATCTTTCGAATTCATTATCCGAACCGAAATTGTGGGTATTGGCTTTTGCACCGATCGTGTGCTGCTCTGAACAGTCAAAGCAGATTTTCGATATCCCGACGATTTTGCCTTTTTTCTTAAAAATGAAAACATCCCTGTAAATGGGCTCACAGGCAGCAAATTCTGTCCTTTCCTGTGTGTTTTCACTGAAAATTCCGGACAATTCGTTTAGCTTATTGTTTGCGATTTTCTGTTTTTTGGGATAAAATCTTTCCAGCTTTCCGAGATACCATTTGTCGTTTAATCCGGACGGATAAGTACGACCCATAATTATTTTACGGAAATCCTGTTTATCCATTTGGGATACCTTCATACTATCCTTATAAAAAGCATCTTCCTGCTTTTCAGAAATTTGATAATGGTATACCTCATCAAAGTCAAAGAAAGGTTTTGACGGTTTACAGCAGCATAATGAAAGGCAAAAAATGTACAGGATTAGTTTTCTCATAACGTGTTTCAGTATTTCAGTCCGTTACGCTATTCAAATTTTACGGTTGACCCATCCGCAGTAACTTCAACCGATACCGTCTTCCCGAAAATCATCGTCTGGTTGTCCTTGATATGCCCGGCCGGGAAATTATAAATCACCGGAATCTTATAATCCTTCAGGATGTCCTGTATAATCTGCAGTGCGTCCTTCCCCCAGGGGATATCATTGTCCTTCATTTCAGTCATACCGCCAACGATTACGCCTTTGAGCCCGTCAAAATACCCGTTGCGCTTCAGGTTCATCATCATCCGGTCGATATGGTACAGGTATTCGTCGAGGTCTTCAATAAACAGGATTTTGCCTTTATAATCGACTTCGGATTTTGAGCCTAAGATACTATATAACACGGAAAGGTTTCCGCCGACCAATTCCCCTGAAGCTTTTCCCTGTTTGTTATATTGATGTGAAGGCATCGTATATTCCAATTCCTCGCCGAAAAGTGCTTTCCGAAATGATTCGATCGCTTCTGGCGTAGCGGTCTTAACATTCATCGTCATCAGCGCATGCATGGTTTCAATACCCATATTGTTGATGTGGCTGTGCAAAACGGTCATGTCGCTGAAACCGATAACCCACTTCGGCTTCAACTTAAATTTGGTGAAATCGAGCCGGTCTATAATCCGGACAGTCCCATACCCTCCTTTACCGGCCCAGATGGCCTTAATGGACGGATTGTCCATCATTTCCTGGAAATCCGTAGCCCGAAGCCAGTCCGCACCGGCCAACTGATGGTCTTCCTTACCAATCGTCTTTCCTATGACGACATGCAACCCCCAGCTTTCGAGCAATTTGATTCCCGGCTGCAGCGTTGCGAGTTCAATTTTACGGGCTGTGGCCAATATGCCCACGGTATCGCCCTTTTTCAAGAATTCAGGTGTAATCATTTTTCTTTGTGCTTGTATGGTTTGGGAAATGAAAAATCCGCAGCAGATAAGCAGGAATAAGGCTTTTGGGTATTTCATCATTTAAAAATCGGTTCACACAAAAGTATCAATAATTTTTATGCCAGCCGTAACTGTAAGTGATTCCCCAACCGACATAATTGGTTTTGCCTACCGTCCCGGCGAATTTGAAGCCGAGGCTTCCCCCGAAGGAAATCGGAGGCCCGACGGGAATCACCCACAATATATCCTTATAGGTTCCTTTCTGCGTTTGAACCATTTGATGTTGAATTCGAATGGCACACCAAGGCTCCTGTTTTCTTCCCAAATATAATCCGACTCCTCCGGATTGATCGCTTTTCGCTGCCTCACACTACCGATACCCACTGAAAAACTGATGGATTTGTTGCCATAAATGTAGCGCCTGCCATACAGTAACGAAAGTTCATCTATAGTTTCCGCCTTCCTGTAATTCGGAAAAAAGATGACAAATCCCTGATCCGGATCAATATGATAGTCAACAAGCCCAAGGTATCTTGCGGTAAACAGGTTTTTTTTATACTGGTAATTCAGGCTCAGTATTCCGGTCCATCCATCCGATTTTCCGCCTGAATAGCCGCCTGAGCCTTCAAAGAAAACAATCGGGTTGGTTTTGGGCATAATGGTTTTGAGCGAATCCTGCGCCACTGCAACAAAAGTCCATGCGAGAAGCAAGGCAACGTAAGGTAATTTGATTTTCATAGCGTTTTAAATCAAATGTAAACAAAAAGCCATTTGGACATATTCAAAAAACGTAGTCATTTGCCGACAAAACGACTGCATATCAGCACGTCTTCAATAAAAAAGCTTTTGCAGTCCTGAAGCTTCGGGACAACTTTGCAACTCTGCCACTTAAATGCTTATTTTTGCAGTCAAATTTCATCAGACCATGTTACAAAATCCAAAGAGATACACCGTCACGGCGGCTTTACCATATACTAACGGCCCAATCCATATCGGGCATCTGGCGGGCGTTTATGTCCCTTCCGATATTTATTCGCGCTATCTGCGGCTTCAGGGCAAAGACGTTGCGTTTATCTGCGGAAGCGATGAGCACGGCGTGGCCATTTCGATGAAAGCCAAAAAAGAGGGCATCACGCCACAGCAGGTGATCGACAAATATGACGGGCTGATCAGGAAATCTTTTGCGGATTTCGGGATATCATTTGACAATTATTCGCGCACTTCGGCACAGGTGCATCATGAAACCGCTTCGGCCTTTTTCAGGAAATTGTACGACAACGGGCAGTTTATTGAAGAAGTGACCGAACAATTGTATGACGCCAAGGCCGGGCAATTCCTCGCCGACCGTTTTGTTACCGGAACCTGCCCGAAATGTGGAAATGAAGAAGCATATGGTGACCAATGCGAACGTTGCGGTTCGACACTGAACGCTACGGACCTGATCAACCCGAAATCAACCATAACCGGGGAAACTCCTGTGTTGAAGGAGACCAAACACTGGTTCTTACCCCTTGACCGATATGATGCGTTCCTGAAGGAATGGATCCTGAAAGACCATGCCAAGGACTGGAAGACGAACGTGCTCGGTCAGGTGAAAAGCTGGCTTGACGACGGATTGAAGCCCCGTGCCGTGACCCGCGACCTGGATTGGGGCATTCCCGTTCCGGTGGAAGGCGCTGAGGGAAAGGTGCTGTATGTATGGTTTGATGCGCCGATCGGGTACATTTCTGCGACAAAGGAGTGGGCCGAACGAGAAGGCAGGGATTGGGAGCCGTATTGGAAAAGCAACGATACCAAACTGGTACATTTTATTGGCAAGGACAACATCGTATTCCATTGCGTAATTTTCCCGGCGATGCTTAAGGCCGAAGGAACGTTCATCTTACCTGACAATGTTCCTGCCAATGAATTCCTGAATCTGGAAGGCAACAAGCTGTCAACGTCCAAGAACTGGGCGGTATGGCTGCACGAATACCTTGAGGATTTTCCGGACAAGCAGGACGTATTGCGTTATGCATTGACGGCAAATGCACCGGAAACCAAGGACAATGATTTTACCTGGAAGGATTTTCAGGCACGCAACAACAACGAATTGGTTGCGGTTTTGGGGAATTTCATCAACCGTGTGGTGGTCCTTACACATAAATATTATGACGGCATCGTTCCTGAACCGAATGACTTTAATGATGTCGACGAACAGGTTTTGACCGAAATGCGCGCCTATCCTGAAGTGATTTCAAGCTCAATCGAGCGGTACCGTTTCAGGGAAGCACTGGGCGAAGTGATGAATGTGGCACGCCTTGGCAACAAATACCTCGCCGATGAGGAACCGTGGAAAATGATTAAGGACAATCCGGAACGTGTCAGGACACAAATGTTCGTCGCGTTGCAGATTGCTACGGCATTGGCCATCCTGGCTGAGCCTTTCCTGCCTTTCACTGCACAAAAGCTGAAGCGCATGCTCAACATCCATCCAAGCCCGGAAGGGGTCAAAGATTGGGAGGAAATTACAAAACCACAGACAATCCTTTCTGCGGGTACGCAGCTTGGTACCGCCGAGTTGCTGTTTGCCAAGATTGAGGATGATGAGATCCAAAAACAGATTGACAGGCTGGAAGCTACAAAGACTGCCAACAAGGCGGAAAACAAGAAAGCGGAACCTCAAAAAGATTTGATCCAATACGAGGATTTTGCTAAAATGGACCTGCGCGTCGGGACCATCCTTGAAGCTGAAAAGATGCCAAAAGCCAACAAGCTGCTGGTGCTGAAAATCGATACCGGTATAGATGTGCGCACGATTGTTTCGGGCATCGCCGAAAGTTTCAGCCCGGAAGATATTATTGGCAAAAAGGTAACCGTATTGGCGAATCTCGCGCCAAGGAACCTGCGTGGCGTTGAAAGCCAGGGCATGATCCTGATGACCAATAACGCCGAAGGAAAACTCGTTTTTGTCAATCCTGATGTTGAAGGTGTCGGGAATGGCGAGACAATCAATTAAGAAATCATGAACATCAAAGTTATCGCTTTTGACGCCGACGACACCTTATGGGTCAACGAGCCTTATTTTCAGGAAACGGAAGAAAAATTTTGTGAACTCTTGGCCCCTTACCTTTCGCGCCACACGCTTTCACAGGAACTTTTCAAGACCGAGATTGCCAACCTGCGACTGTATGGTTATGGCATCAAGGGCTATATCCTGTCGATGATAGAAGCGGCGCTGCAGATTTCCAACAATACGATAAGCAATGAAGTTATCGCCAAGATCATCCAATATGGCAAGGAACTTCTGGAAAAACCCATTGAATTACTGGACGGTGTCGAAGAAGTGCTTGAGACATTGAACCCAAACTATAAGATTGTAGTGGCAACCAAGGGCGATTTACTGGACCAAAGGCGAAAACTCCACAATTCCGGCCTGGGGAAATACTTCCACCATATCGAAGTGATGTCGGACAAGCAGGAGGTGGATTATACCGATCTGGTGAAACGCCTCGATATCCACCCATCGGAATTCCTGATGATCGGCAATTCACTCAAGTCAGACGTGCTTCCGGTTTTGGGGATTGGCGGACATGCCATCCACATTCCGTTCCATACCACCTGGGCCCATGAGAAGATCGACCATAAGGTGGTGCACGACAACTTCCGCGATTTTGGAACTATCAAAGAGGTGCTTTCGCTTTTCCGATGAAAAATTATCTTGACCTGAATTCCTGGCCACGCAGAGAACATTTTGAATTCTTCCGCAAATTTGACGAGCCGTTTTTCGGCACCGTCGTTGATATCGATTGCACAAAGGCATATACAATAAGCAAAGAACGTCATTATTCGTTTTTCCTTTATTACCTGCACAGGACGCTTATGGCCGTGAATGCGGTCGACCCATTCCGATACAGGATAGCAAACGATGCGGTGCTTATCCATGATGTCATCCACGGCTCGGCAACCATTTCCCGCGAGGATGGTTCGTTCGGCTTTTCGCTGATTGAATATCATCCCGACTTCGATGTGTTTTCAAAAGCAGCACTTTTGGAAATTGAGCGTGTCAAAAATACACCCGGTCTCTTTACAAGGTCGTTTGATGAAGACAACCTGATCCATTTTTCCGCTTTGCCATGGATTAAATTCACGGCATTGTCACATGCGCGCAGCTTCTCGTTTCCGGACAGCTGCCCGAAAATTTCCGTTGGCCGGATGACCACGGACGCTGCGGGGCAGAAAACCATACCCACGTCCATTCACGTACACCATGGATTGATGGACGGGCTTCATCTGGGACAGTTCATCGATTATTTTCAGGAGTTGATGCGCATATAATACGTATTTTCACGTTCCCGATAAATACATTTTGACAATGAGACCCTTATACCGCTTATTCTTTTTCTTCAGCGCCCTTTTCACCTGTCTGGCCAGTTCGCAAACCCTTCTTGTCTCGACGCCGTTGGAATTGAAAAGGGGCAATGAATTCCACCAGGCGATGAATGCAGTTGATGAGGAAACAAACGAAGTTTATGCCTTCGTAGTCGACAAGCAGCAAATCCATCTGCTTCATTATAACAGGGCTTTTTTCCTTCGCGATACGATGAGCGTTCCCTTTACTGACAAGCAATATCCTTCGCTGTTCGGATATGGATTTGAAAACGCCCAACCCGTCCTTTTCCTTACCGGAGATGACCTGAGAAAAATAACACAGGTTCGCTTTGACGTAAAAAACAAGACCGCTTCAACCCAAATTACCGATTTTCTTGCTGATGATGAAAACTTCGTCTGCAGCTTTACCCAAGGCAATACTTTTTACACCATCACAACAACGGATAAATCACAAAACCTCACACTTCATATTTTTAAGGACGGTATTTTCAAAAAACAGCCGATTGATTTCTCAGGTTATGAATTTTCTGATGCGCAGGAGAAACCGATTGCTTTCTCAGAAGTGTTAAGGCAGTTCCCAATCCGGAAAATGGAAAGCCAAGCCGTAAATATGCTAATGTCCGGCATTTCGAAATGCAAGCTTTTTGTTGAAAACGGCAAATTGATCCTTACGATTGATTCCAATCCGAAACTTACCTCCGTATTCCAAATCAGCCTTAATGATTTCTCGATCGTCAGGACCGATATCGCACAAGTTATCATAAGCCCTGAAAATCCCCAGTCATCCCAATACAGCAATTCCTATTACGGGGACGAAAGATTGTACCAGCTGCATTTCAACGAGGAAAAGCTGCTGCTTTCGTCACAATCGGTTAAAACGCCAGGCTCGCCCATTACTTATAGCTTATCTACAAACGATACACAGGCATTTGCCAACTCCCGTTTCCTGAGCCAGACGGGCTATCAGCAGCCTACGGAAATCAACCTGAAAAGATTTTTCAGGAAACTCGTGACCGCTGAGGCCGGCCTGACCGTCTATACCACTGCCGACAAGGACATCCTGATTACCGTTGGCGGGCTGCGCAGCACGATTACAACCGGCAACGCCATTTTAGGGGTTGCTTTGGGGGCAGGTTCGATTGCTGTAGGCGGTAGCGGTGATGTCGTTGAGCTGTTCGACAACGATACGGCGCAAACCATTTATTTCGAGTCTTTTTTTGACCAAGGCTTTAAGCACCTGGATGCTGAGCCTGAAACCCTTGCCGATGATTATATTTCGCAGTTCCTCGATGAAAATGACCACGCCACGATACCAAATGTGTTCCGCGTCACGGATTTTTATGTCTTGGCGTATTACGATAAAAAGGCGAAGCAATACTTACTTCGGAAATTTCGTGATGGTGGTGTCGACTGATCTTATTTCCCCAGCAAAAGCAGTTCGTTGACGATGACTTCGGTCAGATATTTTTTCTCGCCGTTCTTATCGTCATAACTTTTGTATGTCAGTTTGCCTTCAATTGCGATTTCCTTTCCTTTGGTGACATATTTTTCAATGATTTCTGCTATCTTACCCCAGGCTACTATACGATGCCATTGGGTTTCCTCGACTTTTTCCCCTTTGTCGTTCCTGTAGGTTTCGTTGGTGGCCAATGTAAGTGTGGCCCTTTTCTTTCCTTCGGCCAGCTCCTTGATTTCCGGATCTCCGCCGGTATGCCCGATGAGTTGTACTTTGTTTCTTAATGCGTTCATGGCTTTTCAAATTTTGTTATTGTCTTACTTTATACCGAAACCCTGCAGCTGATTCCGGTTTGGCAAAGGTTTTCAGGCTGTTGCGAATTAGTCGGTTGGCAAACGTTTAATTTCGTTTGCAGTTGTTTGTAAGCGTTTGCAAATGAATTTTTATTGTTATATTTGGTTGACTTTAAAAGTCTTATACGCCATTAACACAAGGTGTTTCGTGCCTAGCCCCGATGGAAGCGGCATCCTTTTTCCTGCTCCTTTAGCAGGAAAAAGATAGAGTGGACAGCGGGAACGGCTCCTGAAAATGCCAACATAAAAAATATAAACGCCATGAGAAATTGCCTTGAATGCCATGAGAAAGTTGTGGGTCGGGAGGATAAGAAATTCTGCAGCGACGGTTGCCGCAACGCCTACAACAACAAAATCAACAAAGACACGACTAATTTTATGCGGAACGTGAACAACACTTTGAGACGGAATTACCGCATTTTGTCTGAGCTCAATACGCAGGGGACCTCGAAAACGCATCGGGAAATGCTGTTGAATAAGGGCTTTGATTTTGATTTTTTTACGAATATCCTGAAAACCAAGACCGGAAATACATACCATTTTGTATATGATCAGGGTTATCTTGCACTTGAGAACGGGCGTTATATGCTCGTGCGGAAAGACATCTAATCTTTAGTCCCCATGAAGAAAAAATTCGGTTCCCTTCCCACTGCCTTTTTTTTAGCAATCATCATAGGTGTCGTTTTTTATACGATGATGCCGCAGCCTGTGTCGAATGAAACGCTGCCCATGTCTGAATTCTCAGCGAAACGCGCGCTGAAGATGATCGCGGAAATATCGCAAAAGCCGCATTATATCGGCTCCGAAAATCACGAGGCCGTCGCCGGTTACATCATGCAGGAACTTAAAAATCTTGGACTGGAGCCTGAAATCCAGCAGGGATATTCGCTGACGGAATGGGGCAACCTGACCAAATCCAAAAATATCATTGCGAAAATAAGCGGCACCGGTGGCGGAAAATCGCTGCTGCTGCTGTCCCATTATGACAGCGCGCCGCATACCAAATCGCGTGGCGCGGCTGATGATGCGAGCGGCGTGGCGACAATCCTGGAGGGTGTAAGGGCATTTTTGCATAACAAGACGCCACATAAGAACGATATCGTCATCCTGTTTACCGATGCGGAGGAGTTGGGGCTGAATGGCGCGGCATTGTTTGTAAAAGAACATGCCTTGGCCAAAAATGTGGGCGTTGCGGTGAATTTTGAAGCGCGGGGAACTTCGGGACCGTCTTATATGCTCATGGAGGTGAACGGGGGGAATGGGGAAATGGTAAAGCATTTCTCCGAGGCAAAAGTGGATTTCCCGGCCTGCAATTCTTTGATGTACAGTATTTATAAGATGCTTCCGAATGATACTGACCTGACCGTTTTCCGTGAAAATGGCAAAATACAGGGGTTCAATTTTGCATTCATTGACGATCATTTCAACTACCATACGCAGCAGGATGACCTGAAACACCTGAATCCGGCTTCGCTGGCACATCAGGGCACGTACCTGATGCCGCTGATGAGACATTTGTCGAATGCGGACCTGAGTTCGCTTGATTCTAAAGACGATTCCGTTTACTTTAATGTTCCTTATGGTTTTGTCGATTATCCGTTTTCGTGGAATTTACCATTATTTATCCTGGCTGTTTTGCTTTTCTGCGGATTGGTTTTCATCGGGTTTGGAAAGCGGGTTTTGAACGGAAAAGATATCGGCAGGGGATTTCTGTTGTTTTTAAGCGCATTGGTTGTAACCGGCGGTCTGGCGTTCTTATGCTGGCAGGCATTGTTGGCGATATATCCGCAGTACACCGATATACAGCAGGGATTCACTTATAACGGGCACGATTACATTGCGGCGTTTATCGCATTGGCCATGGGCATTTCGTTGCTGTTTTATCGCAGAAGCGTTCCTGAAATGCTAACGATGAACTACGCCGTTGCACCCATCTTCATCTGGATCTTAATCAATGGTGCCGTGGCCTGGCTTTTGCCCGGGGCGGGTTTCTTCATCCTGCCGACTTTGGCTGCCTTGCTCGGATTTGCTTATTTTATCGTTACGCAGCGCACTTCCTTGTTCCTGAATATCCTGCTGGGCATTCCCGCTATAGTCCTGTTGGTCCCATTCTTATTGGCTTTGCCTGTCGGATTGGGATTAAAAATGCTGGCCGGGGCGGTTGCTTTGGCGGTTTTGGTATTTGGATTGATGCTGCCGGTTTTCGGTACATTTTCAGCAAAGGGTCGCTGGTCCGTGCTGTTGTTTGCCATAGCCGTGGGCTTTTTTATCAATGCCCATCTGCATTCAGGCTATGAAGCCGGGAAGGCCAAGCCCAACAGCCTGGTATATTATTATGATTCGGAGAAGCAAAAAGCGTATTGGGCGACTTATGATAACCTGCCGGATGAATGGACCAAAATATATCTGGGCAACCATCCAAAAAAAGCGACTGAACTTAATAAGCACAAATTATTCAGCAAGTATAATTCGGCTTTCAGCTGGTGTGCGGATGCGCCTTTAAAAACTTTAGATGGTCCGCAGATTGATTTCGTCAAGGATACCGTGATCGGTGCTTTCCGCTATTTTGATATAAGAATCACTCCGGGCAGGAAAGTGAACCGTTATGATATTTTTGCTGATGAAAAGATGAAGATGTATAACCTTAAGGCCAATGGCGTATCGCATTTGAATCAGAAAGGTGCTTTGTATAAGCGAAACGGCCCGAAGATATTATCATATTATGTCGTCGGGAATGAGCCGTTACAGCTCCAATTTGCTATAAACAGCAGCACAGCTTTCGATATGAGCCTGTTGGAATCTTCATTCGACTTATTGGAGAATCCGTTGTTCAGCATTGCAAAAAGGCCCGCTGCGATGATGCCCTCGCCGTTCATCCTGAATGATGCGGTATGTGTCAGGCAAAAAATAAATCCCAGTCCGAAACGACCGCTAATAGTAGCGCCTCCTGCAGAAAATATCATAAGCAATGCCCAAAATTAGCATACTGGGTTGCGGCTGGCTGGGCCTGCCGTTGGGAAAAGCGTTGATTGAAAATGGGTATGCCGTCAATGGCTCCACGACAACCGCTGCTAAAATGCCTTTATTAAGTGCCGCAGGAATAAGTCCGCATCTCATTACCGTAAATCCCGATTCGGTCCATGGGGACCTGGAATCGTTTCTTGAAGACTGCGATACTTTGATTATAGATATCCCGCCAAAGCTCAGGAACGACACTTCGGAAAGCTTTGTCTCAAAAGTAAAGACATTGGTTCCTTATATTGAAAAGGGCAAGGTTACAAATGTGATTTTTATAAGTTCGATTTCCGTTTATGGCGATGATATGGTTGTTGTAACCGAAGAAACGATGCCAAATCCCGCAACAGCATCCGGGAAGCAATTATGGGAATCCGAAACAATATTGATGCGAAACAACAGCTTTACAACTGCCGTAGTGCGGTTTGGCGGACTTACGGGCAACGATCGGCATCCTGTGTATCATTTGGCAGGGAAGGGCAATATTGAAAGTCCTGACGCCCCAGTTAACCTGATCCATCAGCTGGATTGCATCGGAATCATTATAAGCCTGCTAAAAACGGAAACGACAGGCGGGATTTTTAATGCGGTTGCGCCATTCCATCCATCAAGAAAAGAATATTATCAGGCCAAGGCAGCCTCAATGAACCTGCAGCAACCGGATTTTGTACCCACAAAACATCCGTCGGGAAAAATCGTCAGTGCTGAAAAATTGCAGCGGGATTTGGGATACCGGTTTCTTGTTACCACGGAGATATAAAAAAACCGGACTTTTTAAGGTCCGGTTTCTTTTTATTACATAAAGCAATTACTTCTTAACAATCAGGAATTCGCTTCGGCGGTTGATCGCGTGCTGTTCTTCGGTGCAATTTTCCTTGCAATCGATTTTCGGCTCGCTTTCACCATATCCTTTACCTGAAATCCTTGATGCATCGATGCCCTTGGAAATCACATACTGGACGGTAGCCTTGGCCCTGCGGTCAGATAAATCCATGTTGTAGGCATCTTTACCCCTGTTATCTGTATGTGATTTAACAAAGATGACCATGTCCGGGCTGCTCTTCATTACCTGCACAAGCTTATCAAGCTCGAATGCGCCCTGCTGCGTCACATTGGCTTTGTTGTATTCGAAATTGATGTCGCTCAGGATTACCTCTGTCTCGGTTACGATAACATCGATAGGATTCAGTGGCGCATCAACCTTCACTTTGCCGCCCTTGCTCTTCGCTACAGGGAATACTGCGCTGTCATAGCCTTCCTTAGAAGCCTGAATGCTGTATTCCTTGTTACACTCCACCATATACATCACTTCGCCATTTGCTGTGGTGCTGCGTGTCTCGATGATGTTTTTCTTGGCATCAAGGATGGCTACACGCGCGCCTTCGATTGGTCGTCCTGTCTTGGCATCTGTGACGATGGTTGTAGCTTCGACGCTGCAAACCGGATCTGCGATATAGATATCATCTGTCCCACTTCGGTTGCTGGAGAAGAATCCGATGTTCTTAGCGGTGTTAAAAGTAAATGAGAAATCATCCTTTTCAGTATTGACAGGCTTTCCTATGTTTTTAGCCATCCCGTCTTCACCGGTTTTATTCAAATCGATTGAAAACACATCCAATCCGCCAAGGCCTTGTCTTCCGTTTGAAGAAAAGTAAAGTACATTGTCATCCGTAAGGAAAGGAAATTGCTCACTGCCTTCGGTATTTACCCTTTTACCCAGGTTCTCCGGAGATCCATAGCTGTTATCGCCGTTTACCGAAACCTTCCAGATATCAGTCTGTCCCAAAGTACCCGGCATATCCGAAGAAAAGTATAATGTCTTTCCATCTTTGCTTATGCATGGCGCGCTGGTCGAATAGGTTTTGCTGTTGAATGGCAGTGATGTCAGGTTGCCCCATTTTCCGTCCTGCTTTGTGGCTTTGTAGATATTCACCACACCGAACTTGGTTTTGAGCTTCTTGTCATTCACAAAATTATTGTCAGCCTGGCTGTCCCTGGCAAAGTACATCGTATTTCCGTCAGCGGTAATTGTAACAGGGCCTTCATGCCATTTGGTGTTCAGTTCGGTAAGTTCTTCCACTTTACCGAAAGTCCCGTCTGCCGGGTTGTAGGATACATAATAGATGTCAAGGTAAGGTTCGTCATTCCATCCGTCAGTACGCTTTGACTTATTGCGTGTGCTGGTGAAATAAACATTGCTGTCACCGGCCAATACCGCTCCGAATTCGGATTTATCTGAATTGATTGTAGTTGTCTTAACGTTGAAGGCCTTTTGCCTGTCAAGCAGCTTAGGAAGATAGTCTGGATTTTCCATGAATGTCTTCGCCCTTTGGTCGTTAGGCATTTTAGAGGCAAATACTTTCATTTGCTTGTTCGATTCTTCGTATTTGCCGTTTGCCTTAAGCATTTGGGCGTACTTGTAGTAGATTTCCGCGTCCTGCTGTGGCTCGGTAACTACTTTAGCGTACCATTTTGCAGCTTCAGCCGTATTGAACATATTGTAGTATGCATCGGCAAGCTGTCTGTATACATAATTATTTGCTTTGCCTTTGTTTACAAGGTCAAGATATTCCTTTACCGCATCCACGTATTCAAATTGGGCGAAGAGCTTATCTGCTTTTTGTGTATCCTTATTCTGTGCATTTACGGCACAGGTGAACACTAAAATCAATATTGTATATAATCTTTTCATTATCGGGGTGGCTATTAGGTTAGAAATATCTTGGTGAGCGTGATACCTTTTTCGGGAAGTTCAGGTCGAACAGGAGTATGATCTCATGCGATGAGGTGGTCACGGTCTTCAGGTCCGAGATGATGTGGTCATAGGCATAACCGATCCTCAAATTCGGGTTGATGGCATAGTTGACCATCCCGCCGAAGGAGTCGTCCACACGGTAGGTGGCACCGATCTCGAACTTCTCGCTGAAGAGCGCATTGAGCGACACGTCCAGCGAGCTCGGCGAGTTGAACGCCGACTTGAGCATCGCGAAGGGCTTCAGCTTCACGTCCGGGTTGACCTGGAACACATAGCCACCGGTAAGGAAGTAGTGCTGGGTCTCCGTGCCGTACTTGATCCCGTTATAGTCCAGGTGGTTCGCCTTGAGCATGTTCGGTACCGAGAAGGCCAGGTAGTAATGGTCGGTGTAGTAGAAGAATCCCGCCCCGATGTTCAGGTACACGTTGTTGGTGTCCTCGCGGAAGGCGTCGTCGTCAAGGTCCGGGAGGCTCGGTGCGATGTCGCTGTTGAGCCCGATCCTCTGGAAGGTGGCCCCTGCCTTAAGGCCGAAGGCCAGGCGGTGCTCCCCGCCGAGGTTCAGCGTGTAGGAGAAGTCGCCATAGGCGTTCTGTTCCTTTACAGGCCCGATCTCATCGGAGATCAGCGAGAGCCCCACGCCCACATTCTTGCCCACCGGGGTCGATCCCGAGAACGAGAACGTAGAGGGTGCGCCGTCCACGTTGACCCACTGCTTGCGGTACAGGAGCCCGAAGGAGAGGTTCTCCTTGGAGCCCGCATAGGCAGGGTTCATCACGTTCATGTTGTACATATACTGCGTGTAGTGGGGATCCTGCTGCGCCCTTGCGTCGATCAGTGCAAGCAGGAACAATAAGGCGGCTAATTGTATTTTCTTCATCTCTTTGATTTGTTTTTTCATTTGATTGTGGAAGCTGCCCCGAAGGGCAGCCTATCCTTTATTTCCTGGTTTGCATTATCTGTTGATGTAAATCCATCCGGTCTTCTGCTCGCCGTCGGCCTTGTCTATCACGTAGAAGTAGGTGCCGTCCGGAAGCTCATCGCCCGAATTGTCCTGGCCGATCCATTGGTTGGTATAATTCGTGAACTCATAGACAACGGTACCGTAGCGGTTGAAGATCGAAAGGTGCTTCACGTTGAGCGTCGTCAGGTCGAACGAATCGTTCTTCGTATCGTTGTTCGGGGAGATACCACGCTGGATGATACAGGAAATATCATCAATTGAAATCGGTTCGCTGGCAATACATCCGTCAACTGTAGTAATCGTTACGGTGTAAGTACCGCCCGATTTCAAAATAATTGAGGTATTATCAGGTCCCGCCACAAAGTTACCTCCGGACCAGCTATAACTTACTGTCAATGGGTCAAAGGAAGAATTGAACGGCACTGCGGAAAGGACAAAGTCATTCCCTTCACAACCAGCAATGAAATCAATCATTGACTCCGGGATAATATTTACTGGTGCAGTAGCTTCAAAAATATCACAACCTCCTGATGCCGGTATGGTATACTTCACAATATAGCTTCCCGCGGTACTTGCCGAAGGATTAACCGAACCTGAAGTGGCATCGAAAGACAATCCGCCTGGTTCTGCAGAGAACGTACCACCATCAGGAGCAGTCCTGATTACCTCTTCAAAAGTAGAGGATTTACAGAAAGGCTCATTATACGCAATTGTTCCTGAACGGGAACCGGTAATCGTAATGGATGCCGTTTGGGTGTCCGAAGGACAAACTCCGGAGCCGTTCACCTGATTCTGTACAACATAAGTTCCTGGGTCGCTTTGTCCGAGATCAATTTCACCGGTAGATCCATTAAGAACAAGTCCTGTAGTAGATGTAAAGCTTCCAGCCACACCATTTCCTGTAAAGGTAGGCATCACTGTACCGAAATCAGAGCAATAAGTACTGTTTGCACCATAGTTGAATGACGCAGAAACAGGATCGTTAATGGTGATTTGTACGGAAACCGGAAGTGGGGTACAACCGCCGTCAGGTGCAATCGTATTGGTAACAGTATACACACCCGCAGGCGACGCATCGACATTAACATCGCCGGTTGCAGCGTTTATTGCCAATGTATTTGGAACCGCTGTAAATGTACCTGCAACACCAGTAATCTGGGCGAAGGCCGTTTCATTATCACCTTTACAGTAAGCGTTAGGAGAATAGTCGAAAGTAGCCAATTGCAATGGTGTCACTACCAGATTAACCGGAACAACTGAATAACAGGTTGCCAACGCTGCACTTTCCACCCTGATATAAATCGTAGTGTTTACAGTCGTATTGAAGGCAACCGATGTATCTAAGGTGTTTAATGCATCGAGATTCGCATCACCTTCATTTAAATAATAAGTAACTATATAATCTGCAGGGTTTAATCCTGTCAATACCTGTGGTGTTAGTGTATTGAGATCGAAATTCGGATCATCGATACAACGGGTATAATCTTCTGGAGTTGTGGTCTCTATAACCGGTCCAAGTACTACGACGATTTCATCTTCCACAGGGTTTACGCCACAAGATCCTTTTACGGTATAGGTTCCTGATTGTGTCACTGTCAGGGTCGATCCAGTAGCATTAGGTATTGGAGTCGTAGATCCGTTAAAGTACCACAGGTAAGTGCCCGGCACGTTATCCAAATCTTCAATGCCTTCAAGCGCGTTCAATTCAACACTTGTAGCACATACGGCAATATCGTCACCGAGGTCAACATCACAACAAACAGTTGTTCCTACATCCGGATCTGCCGGGTCAAAGTTGGTTTGCACCAACCTTATGAAACCTGCTGCGCCGTTGAAGTTCGTTACAAGGATTACATAATATTGTCCGGCAATGGCATTGTTGATGGTCAATGTTTCGGTAAAGCTCGCATCATAACTACAATCTACGATATTCCCAAATGGATAGAAATTGCCATTGGTCGTATTATTCGGGCATGTAGGGCAGTCGTCAAACACGATGTCATCGCAGCTTTCCTGAGAATCGAATGGGCCCCAGGCCACGAAGTCAACGTCAAGGTTTGTCCCTACAGGGTTTCCTGCTGCGTCGAATTGTGTGTTCTGAAGAATGTTGAATACCAAATCTCCCGAGCTGCTGATGTGCAGGTAATAGTAAGTCGGGTTAGGGATCGATCCCAAACACGCAATTTGCGTATTGTTCGGAATTCCTGATGTATTCTCATAAATATATGGATCTTCAAGCGATGCACCGCAGAAAGGTTCTGCGTTATCACAGGTTGAAACGGATTTGACGCAAAGGTCGAAAACCACTACCTGACTTGTTGTTGCATTAGACCAAACGCGGATGTAGTAAGTCTGTCCAACAACAAAATTGGTTGCGGTACTTGTCAAATCACCCGCAGTGCTGCAGTATTTCAGTGTAAGACTACCACAAGAACCCTGATAAACCGCATGGTTCAGGTTTGTTGTTGTTCCTTCGACATTCAGCAGGGAAATAATCTGCTGAGGAGAAACAGCGGTAAACGTAAACCATACGTCGTCATCTTTTCCACCAAGGCAGCTGTTTGGCGCGCCAGTTGAGCCTGTGGCTCCAATCAGGTTACCCGGAGTGGTCAATGTACATTTTGAAGTAAGATTCGGGGTTACGTTGATGGCATTCGCACATTCATCATTCGTAGCCGGTGGCGGAGGCGTGCTCACACATACGTTAAACGTAGCGGATTGGCCTGCGGTAGTACCTGCAGTATATACCCTGATGTAATAAACCTGGTTAGGTATCAGGCCTGTTGCAACGCTTTCAGCAGCAGTGCTGCAATACAATTTAACAAGGTTGTCGCATGGTCCTGAGAAAAGCGAGTGATTCAGTACCACCGCCGCAGAACTGCCAACGATATCGTTGATATTGATGATGTGGATGTTATTGGTTGCTGTAAAGCTGAACCAAATATCATCGTCTGTTCCTCCACAGCCAGCTCCAGTAACGGCCGGTGTAGAAGGCGAAGCACCTAAAGTACTTCCTGCCGTATTCAGTGTAGGGTTACATTCCCATAACGGATTGACCTGAACGGTAGCGGCATTTACGCACTCATCATTTGCAGGAGGAGATGTAATACACATATCGAAATTGACATATTGTGCCAAATTCGTACCCGATGTATACACCCTTACATAGTAAGTCTGTCCAGGAACAAGGCCTGTAGCCGTACTGCTGGTCGTTGAAGTGCTACAATACAGTTGGGTCATCGCACCGCATGCACCCGAGAATACACTGTGGTTGATCTTTGCTGCTGCAGGTGTTCCGACGATATTGCTGAAATTAATCGTATGCGAAGTAGCAGACGCTACGAAAGAGAACCAGATATCATCATCGGTAGTACCACAGCCTGTTGCCGCTGTACCTCCCGCAGGGTCGTCTATGCTGGAATTGGCACCATAAGTATTACCATGTACGGTATTGACAGGATTACAGGTTTGTGCAGTATTTACAGTAACCGGCGTAGCATTGCTACACAGGTTGTTCAATGGCGTGGTTATAAATGTGGTTGGGCTCAAAATTGTCCAGGTACTTGACTCCGTATCGGAACAAAGCGACTTAACATAGAATGTATAAGAAGTCGATGGATTCAATGCATATCCTGTAGCTGCACTGATCGTAAATGGCAAGCTGGAAGCCGGAATCGGCCCGATGGTTGGTGGTGTCGCCGGATCGTTGATTGGTGGCGTACCTCCTATTGTCGGAACAATATATATCGCAAAATTAGGTGCCGTTGGTATTGAAATATCGGTCCAGGTTACTGTTGCACTCGTCGCAGTAACGCTCTGGACTACTATATTGGTTGGTTTCGAACAAGCTGCAGGCACACAGTTTCCTGTTGACGCATATACGACCGTTCCCGGCGTACCCTCTCCAGGTGCCTTTGTGAACAGCACATCAAGGAATGGATTTATTATTGTTACACCCATTTGTGCAGGCTGGTTACCCGGCACGCTCCAGAACAAATCAAACGGAACACCGTTACATAACGGAACAGTAACTCCGGCTGGATTATTAATGGCCGTAGCACCCAGGGTCGCTATAAGGATTCCGTTTTGCCTCACCTGCATCCTTCCGTTATTCCATGAGTTACCGGGTGTGTTGGTAAGGACAAATCTGTAGTTACACTTGTCTGCATCAGCACAGGTTACCGTATTGAACACATTAAATGGAGTCCAGACACTGGAATCTGTCGGAGAGCACACAGTTCTTACATAGGCATAATAAATAGTTGCCGGTAAAAGATCCGTCGCAGTAAATGTATATGGACCGCCTACAGGTACTGTAATGATAGGGTAAGTGGCCGCAGTGCCGTTATCAGGAAGCGGCGACGGAGGGTTCGGGCCGGGAATCAATAATATCTCAAACTGTGTGGCGCTCTGGTCAGCAGCCGGGTCTAAAGCCCAGGTGAATGTAGTAGATGTTGTTCCAGCTGCGCCTGTCGGTGTTGTCGCAACGGCATTCACAGGCTTGAAACAGGTTGGCAAAGTACAGAAAGTCGATGCGGTAGTTAAATTTGACCAAGCCGAAGGATTAGGCGAACAATTCACCCTTACATATACATCATAACAATGATCTGGCAACAGTGGCGTCGTTGTTGTAAACGGCGGCGGCGTCAGTGTAAAATCCGGAACCTCAATGTTATCGTAAGTCGGCACTGTATCTACTGTTGGCGCAGCTGTTCCCTGTGGCACTATTAATATGTCCCATGATTTCGTCGACGCTGCATCCCAATGTATGGTTCCGGTTGTGGTTGTAATGTTACTTATAGTGACATTCGTCGGCGCAATATCACATCTTGGCGTATCACACTCCGGAACCAAATCGGTATATAAAACCGTATTCGCCGTTCCAGGCCCTGTTGGCCTTGTATATATGGTCTGCCCATGATTATTGATAATTGTTACCAATCTTTGCTGTGTATTTGTCCCTAAGACACTCCAGAACAAGTCAAAAGGAATGCCTTCGCATATTGGCACAAACACATCAACCGGTCCGGTTCCTGTAGTCAGCTGTGTGCCCAATGTAGCCACAACGATGCCATTCTGCCTTACCTGCATCCTGGTTGTTCCCCATCCGCCGGCTGTCGTATTTGCAATCCTGAACGTGTAGTTACAGGTATTTGCAGGCGGACATACTAAAGAATTGAATGGAAACGGTCCTGCCCAAGCTGACCAGATACCTGTTCCAGTGGTACATTCCGCACGGACCCAATACTGATACTGTGTTGCCTGTTGCAAAATTGCAGTATATTCCGGAGAGGAAACCGCAACACCCGATCCAGCAGGAACTACAGACCCTAAAGGCTGTACGGCCACTTCCCATGAAGTATAGCCTTGCGCATCCCAAAACAGGTGCGCACTGTAAACCTCAGGATCTGGAGGGCTTGGCGGCGTATAAATAATGTTATCAACATTTAAGCCAGTAGGCATTGGCGCACAATCCTGCTTTTGTATCAAAAGCCCGTACGCAATGGTCTGTGTCGTACTTGAAGATATTACGATAGTGTATGTTGTTCCGGCGATAGCAGTAAAGGTAAAATTCCTAACGCTGGTATTGGCACTCGCGGCTCCGGCCACACAGGCCCCTCCCACAGGACAGCCGTTGTAAACGAATACCGATGAATTGGTTGAAGTCGTACCCAGAGGCGTCATCACTACATTGATCAGGCCGTTTTCCGTGGCAGTATAGCTGTAGAAAACTTCATTACCCTGAAGATAGTTCGTATTGGCAGGCACGGCGCCGCAACCTCCTCCCTGTGGTGTATCGACCTCATCACCAAAAGGTGCGGTATTCCCATTCAATACCTGGTAAGGAAGCGCATCGATCTGAAGCGGATCCGAACAGACAGAACCTAAAGGCAGTGTCGTAAAGATGAACGGCCCGGCCCATTCACTATAAGAAGTATCGGTGCCGCTGCCGCAAATCCTTCGGACGTAGAATTTATAAGTTCCTCCCGGCACAATATTATTAGGATCGGAATACACATAATTTGCAGGGTTGGTCGGATTGACCGTTATAGGCGTACCGGTATTGTTAAAGGTAGCTGCTGCGGGTATTACTGCAAGTTCAAAATTCGTTGAAAGCTGGGTGTTGGTCCAGCTTAAAGTGGCTCCATAGGAAGCAATAGTAACCGGAATAACATCCAGTCCGGTAACGTCAGGACATTTTTCTACAATGTTCACATCATCAATCAGCCAGCGGTCACCATCCCTTGCAGTGCCCAACTGTGTAAATTTCCTTACGAAAGCAATATATACATTCTGCCCCTGCAATGCTGCAGGAAAATCAACCTTTACCTGCTGGTACTCTGTCAATGGAAGCGTTGGGTCAATCATTTCATCCTCACCCCAGGTCTGCACTACGGTATAAGCCGCCTGGTTGGTTTGGGAAGCATTCGTTGATACACGGATTTCGTATATCGTCCCCTGGTCACCCACGGTGGTCAGCCTGGTCCAGAACTGCAATTGCCCGTTGGCAGGAATTGTCCTTTGGTTCATGATCAACCAGTCTTCCTCGGTATTGCCCATTCCAATCTGCTCGTTGTTCACATAAGCAGCATTGAATATAAGATCGGGATCATTGTGCGCGGCATATGGTGAACGCGCTGAGGTTGGCAACGGCCAATGTGTCGTGTTCAATATCCACGGCTGCACAGCACCTGTACCATTGGTGCCGTTCATTACGGCCCATGTCGATGGGATTCCTCCTTCAAATGTTTCCAACTGGCTGAAACCTAGTGCGGAACACAGGAGAAAGGTGAATAATAAAATAATTTTTTTCATTAATGAAAAGTTTTAATGGGTTTTAGTATAGTATTTTCCGTAATTTAGAATCCCAAATTTAAAAAATTTTAAGAATATCCTAACTAAAATTTAATATTTAACGAAATACTTCCAAAACCAGCCTTGCTGTAACATGGGTTTGGCGATGCTACTCCGCCCAAATTGACTAAATTTGCCTCCTCAAAAAGAGATTATGCTCGAAAAAGAAAACATTAATTTTGAAAAGACCGTCATCGTCGGGATTATTACGCAAAGCCAAAGCGAAGAAAAGCTCGCGGAATACCTCGACGAACTGGAATTCCTCACATTTACCGCCGGCGGCGAAGTGATCAAACGTTTTTCGCAGAAGATGGAACGCCCGAACCCGAAAACTTTTGTCGGGACGGGAAAAATGGAGGAAATCCATACCTATATTATAGAACATGCCGTCTCTACTGTAATTTTCGATGACGAGCTTTCGCCGTCACAGCAGAAAAACATCACACGGATATTGAATTGCAAAGTGCTTGACCGCACGAACCTGATCCTTGATATTTTTGCGCAAAGGGCCGAAACCTCCTATGCCCGTACTCAGGTCGAGCTCGCACAGTGTCAATATTTGCTTCCGCGCCTCTCCGGGATGTGGACGCACCTCGAACGCCAGAAAGGCGGTATCGGGATGCGCGGCCCCGGTGAAACCGAAATTGAAACAGACCGCCGTATTGTGCGTGACCGCATTTCCTTATTAAAGGACAAAATCAAGGTCATCGACAAGCAGATGTCGGTGCAGCGCGGCAACCGCGGTGCCATGGTACGCGTGGCTTTGGTCGGATATACGAATGTCGGCAAATCAACCTTGATGAACGTAATCAGCAAGAGCGAGGTTTTTGTCGAGAATAAATTGTTTGCGACATTGGACACGACGGTGCGTAAAGTCGTCATTAAAAACCTGCCCTTCCTGCTGTCGGATACGGTGGGATTTATCCGGAAACTGCCGACACAATTGGTAGATTCGTTTAAGAGTACGCTGGACGAAGTGCGCGAAGCGGATTTGCTGTTGCACGTCGTCGACATTTCGCATCCGGATTTTGAGGACCACATCGAATCGGTGAACCAGATCCTGGCCGATATCAAAAGTGACGGCAAACCCACGATTATGGTTTTCAATAAGATTGATGCGTACAAACATCTTACCATTGACGAGGATGACCTGATGACCGAAAAAACCTCAAAACACTATACGCTCGAGGAATGGAAGCACACCTGGATGAGCAACGTCGGGGCGAAGAACGCCTTGTTCATCTCGGCAGTGAATAAGGAAAATTTCGAGGAATTCCGTGAAAGGGTTTATGAGGCTGTGCGCGAAATCCACATTACGCGTTTTCCTTATAATAAATTCCTGTATCCGGATTATAAGGATGCGGTGGACAACGAGTAAAAATGAAGAAATCCCTCAGTGACGAGAGATTTTTATTTTGAAGCCGGCGCCCTAGCCCCGATAGAGGCGGTATCCTTGCCGGAGCGCAGCGCAGGCAAGATAAAGCCGAAAGCGGGATCAGCTCCTGAAAAAATTAAAACCCATAATTAAACCCTACGCCAAACACCTGTCGCAGCTGGAAGCCCTGGAATGCGTTGTCGTCATAAATCGTCTGGAACGAAATGTTTGTCGAAATATAGCGGTTGACCTTCAGGACGATATTCAGTTGGTAATCGATGTCGACGTTTTGCGGATCTTCGAGGTAATTGGAATATAAATTCAGGATATTTTCAAACGAAACGTTGGCAATCACGCCTACCTTATAATAAGCCGAAGCGTTGAAACCGAGTTCGTAACGGATGCTTTCGCCTTCCTTTACCCCGAAATAAGCTTCGTCAGGCAAAGTACGGTTCTTATCAACAAACGTAAGCTTGGAAGTAAGCGGCGAGAGGTTAAACTTTAAATTATCATCTTTTTTCCAAAGCATCCCCGGCCCAAAGTATAAATAACCTGGCGACATGAATGTCGTGTATTTGGTGCGGATTTCCACGCCATTGGCATCCTTGTCATAGATATAGCCTTCGGTGAATTGCGTCTTGAAATTCAGGAATGCCGAATAATACCAATAGCCTTTGGCTTTTTTGCCCAACAGCGAATTGAGTTCAAGGCGGTCGTCGGTCTTCTTCGCAAAAGAGCTTGTCTTTGTTTTCACAAGTCCGTACGACGCGATGACTTTATTGTCCCAGGTCCAGTCGCCCTTTTTATAATTGAAATCATAATTGACGCCGATATTTCCTGAAATATTGTTTTCGCCGCCCGCAAGCCAGTTGTCAAATGTTGATTGGTTGAATAAAATCGTCGCGTTGCCTTTCGTCGTCCAGGCTTTTGTGGTATCGGCAACGGTTGTATTCTCGTCCTGTGCCTGCATGCCAATGAATGACATCATGAATATCAGGCTGTATGCAATCTTTTTCATGGTGAAATTTTTTATAAAGATACGCATCAATTGCGATTTTACCTCCTTTTGTACAACGGAACTGCGGAACAGGCCTCGCCATACATGATGCTTTTCGCCAATGGCTGGAGTTTTTGCGCGGCCAGCACATAAGCGCTCATCGGGACGGGTTTTTTAGAACAGCCTTTGATGATCAGCGGTTTGTCCTTGTATATGGTGTAATCAAGGTTCTCAAGGATTTCCTGATATAAGGCCGTATCGATATCGGCAAGATTGCCATCAATGACTTTTTTGGCAAAAGGCGTCAAATGGACCGTCACCAAAATAGAGGCCCAGGCCGGTACAATTGCATCGGTGCTGCAATGCACAGCGACATAGGCGTCCTGGTATTGCGACCAGTCGTGGTTTTTCAGGCTTTCGCGAAAATCATTCTCCCTGAGTATAAAACCTTCATACAGCCATTGCGAAATATCAAGCTGCATGCGGTTTCCTTTCGGATAATAATCTTCAAGGTCAAAAACTTCCAATGCCGAATTGGCGACTTTATTTACGATTTCTTCCATACTGAAAACTGTGACTGCGACTGATTACTTCTAAAGCATTCCCAACTCCAGCTTCGCTTCCTCACTCATCAAATCCTTGCTCCATGGCGGATCGAACGTGATTTCAACTTCAACGTCCTTTACGTTTTCAATCGCCTTGATCTTGTCTTCGACTTCCTTGGGAAGGGTTTCCGCAACAGGACAGTTCGGCGAGGTGAGCGTCATCAGGATTTTCACTTCATAATCGGTGTTGACCATGACATCGTATATGAGTCCGAGTTCATATATATCGACCGGGATTTCCGGATCGAAGATCGTCTTGAGCTTTTTTACGATAGCTTCACCGAGTTGGGTAGTGTCTATTTCTTGTTCCATAGTTTTTAATTTTTTGATTCAAACGCCAATGCGTACAATTTAATCTGCTTCACCATCGAAACCAAACCGTTCGCCCTTGTCGGTGACAAATGTTCCTTTAATCCGATTTCGTCGATGAATTTCGTATCGGCTTCCAGTATATCCGATGCCTTCTGGTTCGAAAACGTCCTGATTAAGATTGCAATAATGCCTTTGGTCAGGATCGCATCGCTGTCGGCGGTAAAGATGATTTTCCCGTTTTCCGCTTCGGCGTGCAGCCACACTTTGGACTGGCAGCCTTTGATGATGTTGTCATCGGTCTTATATTCTTCGGCAATCAGCGGCAGCGTTTTCCCGAGATCAATGAGATATTGGTAGCGTTCGTCCCAGTTTTCCTCGTCGAACATTGAGAATTCATCTGCAATTTCGTCCTGTATTTCCTTAATTGTCATTCTGTCGATGGTGTTGCAAATGATACGATCTTATTCACGAAAGCTTCGATTTCCTTCGGTGGAAATCCATGATCAAAACTTGTCGTTTCATAAGTTTTCCCGTCATAAATAATCCGCAGGTTCGCTATTGCGGCGCCATCATAAAACCGCTTTTGGGTCGGGTCCTTATACGTGGGAAGTTCTTCAAGCTTCATTGTCTTGTATAATTTCGCGAGTTCCTTCCAGTCGGCATTCGTCAGGATATAATCCCGCGGCGTGCCGTCGCGCTTATCAATAATCGACAGCTTGTCGTCATGCACATTGATGTTCAGGTAAAATCCCCTGGACACGGCACTGTACTCCACAGTCGTCTTCTTCATTTCCTCTATGTCCTGCTTGTTACAGCCTTTGGAGGCAAGCAGCATCAGGAACAGCATGGCATATATTTTCATAGATCTGGTTTAAGATAACATCATTTTGGCTTTCTTCACGCCTTCAACCAAAAGGTCGATTTCTTCCCTGGTGTTGTAAAAGGAAAAAGACGCGCGCACCGTTCCCGGTATGCAGAAGAAACTCATGATCGGCTGGGCGCAATGGTGGCCGGTCCTTACCGCAATTCCTATCTTATCGAGGATTACCCCGATATCGTACGGATGGATACCTTCAATATTAAACGAAATTACGGAAGTTTTCCGGTTTAAATCTTTGGGTCCGAAAATTTTCAGGCCGTCGATTTCAAGCAGTCTTTGTGTGGCGTATGCCAAAAGATCGCGTTCCTGCTTCTGGATATTTTCAAACCCGACCGAATTCAGGTAATCGATGGCGGTTCCCAGCACGATCCCACCTTCAATATTGGGCGTTCCGGCTTCAAACTTATGCGGCAGGTCGGCATAGGTGGTTTTTTCGAAAGACACCTCCTTAATCATTTCGCCACCACCCTGGTACGGTGGCAGTTTATTGAGCCAGGATTCCTTTCCGTATAAAATCCCGGTTCCCGTAGGGCCGCAGATCTTGTGTCCCGAAAACACGTAGAAATCGCAATCCAGTTCCTGCACATCGGGCCTTAAATGCGGTGCCGCTTGTGCGCCGTCAATTAAGATTGCTGCGCCTTTTTCGTGTGCTTTTTCGATTAAAATCTTAATCGGGTTCAATGTCCCCAATGCATTCGATATGTGGTTTACGGCAACAATTTTTGTCTTTTCGCACAATAATCTTTCATATTCCGCAAGGATCAGTTCCCCGTTTTCATCAATCGGGATGGCCTTCAAAACGGCGCCTGTCCTTTCGCAGAGCAACTGCCACGGCACGATATTGCTGTGGTGCTCTAATGCCGACACCATGATTTCGTCTCCCGGTTTCAATACCGACGCGAATCCGTTGGCGACAAGATTGATCCCGAAAGTCGTACCCGATGTGAACAATACCTCATGGGCAAATGCCGCATTGATGTGTTTGCGGATTTTCTCGCGGGACGCTTCATAGGCATCTGTCGCCAATTGGCTTAAAGTATGTACGCCGCGGTGGATATTCGCATTGATTTCATTGTAATATTCCGTGATTTCGGGAAAG